>Ga0307989_1000779_pt1 | contig 18873 bp, 17 predicted proteins | sample EllFjometagen185_FD_203164 | JGI IMG/M metagenome (GOLD analysis project Ga0307989, IMG submission 203164) | Marine microbial communities from Ellis Fjord, Antarctic Ocean - #185 | ecosystem: Environmental > Aquatic > Marine > Unclassified | place: Southern Ocean | collected 2014-10-08
GAAAGCTTTTTGAAGGGTTGCCAATCATATCGCATGATCCACGCAAGATGTTTCACTATTTTTGTCAACTGATGTACCTGCATTATGCCAGGACATCGGTCATTAATGAAAAACTCCCTGCGATCATAGAAACCATTGCCGCGCACAAGGCTAACGAGGTGATTCATTTCCATGATGAGTGTTATGGAACATATGTTTCGTATGCTCCCGCCTTTGGTATCGATGTTCCTTTTAAATCTGTTCATCTGTTTGAATATCTATACAACAAACTGCTTGAACTAAAAGATGAAATCAAACCCTTGAACTACAAGGTAGCCTATCAACGCCCCTGCTCATCCAGGCTCTCTCCGGACAAATACCCCTTTGTAGAAAAGATTTTCGATCTGATTGGAGTAGAGAGCGTTGAACGGGAATATGTGGGTGAAAATGCCCTCTGTTGCGGTGCTACCATCGCCGGACAGAAGAAAAAAGGCAGCCGCCGGTTTACGCTCGATCTACAGGAGAAGAATATGAACGACATGAAAGACGCTGGAGCCGAGCTCTGTATTTTTAACTGCCCAGCCTGTATGCAGACTCTGGGCAAACCGGTTGCCAAAAAAGGTATCATGCCAATTTTTATGAGTGATCTATGCCGCCTGGCGATAGGCGAAAAAACTACCTAAGGGAGAAACCATCATGAATTCTGCTATTTATAAGTCTCTGGTTGAGATAGTTGGCGAAGATTATGCCTCTGATCAGCCCGAGGAACTTTTTACCTATTCCAAGGATTTGGGGACGAGTGAGCCCAAATGGCCTGACTATGTGGCCGCTCCTAAATCCGCGGAGGAGCTGCAAAAAATTGTTTTATTGGCCAACGAGGCTAAAGTGCCCATTGTCCCCCTGGGAGGTGGCCTGTCTCTTGCCGGGATTGCCCTGCCTTTGCACGGTGGTATCCTGATCGACATGAAGCGGATGGATGAAATTATCGAAGTGAACGGAAAAGCCAGGTATGCCCTGGTTGAAGCGGGTGTATCTCAAGGTAAACTGTTCGCTTACTTGAGAAAGCATCATCCCACCCTGGCCCATTCCCTGCCGGACGCGCCACCAGCTGCGACCATCGGAGGGAATATAGCCATACACGGGCAGGGAGATCTGGCGCATCCCCATGGTTTTAACTCTGATATGATTAACGGCCTGGAAGTGATTCTGCCTACCGGTGAAATATGCCTTTTTGGCTCTTGTTCGATAGGCTCGGGCTGGTTTACCCAACATCCGCTGCCTGACATGGCATTTTTCTTGGGATGGGGTGGCGCTACGGGTATTATCACCAAGGTATCGCTCAGGCTTTTTCCCTGTAAAAAAATCAGGGAGCTTGACATGTTGGTGGTTACTGATGAGGAATTGGTTCCGGATATTTTTCATGAGATCACCCACGTAGGTATGACCGAAGATCTGGCGGTTTTCAGCCAGGCGATTCCACCCATGACAGATAGACTTCACCATATTGTTGCTAATATTTCCGGAGACAGTGAGGAGGAACTCGAATTTAAGAGGCGCTTGATATACGAAGGCAGGCTTTCCAAATTTATTGAGGAGGGAACCGCGGGCATCGTAGCCACATCGCAGGATCTTGAAAAACCGGCCGTTACCAAGACCTCTGATTGGAAAAAAGGGGGTGGTTTTGAATATGTCGGCTCGGTTTTCCCGGTAGCCGCTTATCCTGAATTGTACCGAAAGGGAGTTGAAATCTCAACCCGACATGAAATACCCTATACAGTGACGGGACGGGTGATTGGAGCCGGTCACGCTATAATGTTCTCTTGGTCTTATGCCTTTAATCGGGCAGATCCGGAATCGGTCCGACATGCCAACGAAGCCCTGCATGAAACCGATGACCTAGTCCTGGAATATGGAGGCACGATCTGGAAACCCGCCGTATATGGACAGCAGATTGTGATGAAGAACATGGATTCAAATACCCTGGCGTTAATGAAAAAACTAAAAAATATGCTGGACCCGAATAATATTATGAACCCCGGAAACTGGGAGGTAGCATGACAGCTAAGATAGAGTATAAATATGATGACATGATCCATCGATGCTTCCGTTGTGGTTATTGCAAGTTTCCAGCTGACTGGAGTGATGTGACCAATTGTCCGTCTTACGCCCGGTTTCGCCTTGAGAGTTATTCGTCCGGCGGGCGATTGTGGTTGATCAGGGCCTGGGTCAATGGAGAAATTGAGTGGTCTGAAAATTTAGCCAAGATCGTATACTCCTGTACTGCCTGCAAGAACTGTGAGGAAAAATGCCCCATCAACTTTAGCGACAATCTGGTGAATATGGTTGTGGCAGCCCGAAGTGCCATGGTTGAAACGGGGTTGTTGCCATCAGCGGTTAAGAGTTTTCTGAAGAATGTCCATCTGCACGGCAATCCATACGGCCTTGCTGCTAAAAAGAGAAGCCAATGGATGGAAGGTACGGGAATCGAACAGTATCAAGACCAGGAGTTTCTTTACTATGTTGGAGATGAGGGTTCTTACGATACTAGGGCACAGGGTGCCGCCAAAGCGCTGGGAGAACTGTTGCTGAAAGCGGGTGTGTCTTTTGGCGTCCTGGGAAACCTTGAGATTTCAGACGGCAATGAAGTCGAAATTCTGGGAGAGGAGGGATTGCTTGAGGAACTAGCTGAAAAAAATATCAAGCAATTCAAGGAACTGGGAGTAAAAAAGATCATTACCCTGTCGCCGCATTCGTATAATGTCTTTAAGAACAGCTATCCGAAATTTGGGGGGGAGTTCGAGATATTTCACTACACTCAGACCCTTCCGCAACTTCTTCAATCAGGAAAGCTTGAGAAACCTGTCGGCTTGAATATGAAGGTAACCTATCATGATCCGTGCTTCCTGGGTCGCTGGAACGGAGAATATAATGCCCCCAGAACTCTGCTGAAAGACCTGGATGGGGTCGAGCTGACGGAAATGGGGCAGCATAAAAAAAGTTCCTTCTGCTGCGGTGGCGGTAGTGGAAACTTTTACACCGATTTCCTGGGGGGCAGTGAAGACAGTCCGGCCAGAATCCGTGTCAGGCAAGCGCATGAGACCGGAGCTCAGGTGCTGGCTGTCGCTTGCCCCAGCTGCCTAACCATGCTTGAGGACGCGGTCAAGGTCGAAGGCTTGGAGGAAAAACTGCAGGTCAAAGATATTTCAGAGATTCTAAACGGTTCAGAATAGGCAAATAATAAATGCTGATAATTTATTGGAGATTTGTTTTTACTGAAGGCTGATAGCTGGCAACTGACGGCTTCTTAATTTGTATACTGATTTTTTTATGTTTGAAAGCAAATTTGGTATCTACTTATACGATTTTTTCCGGTTCCATTATTGCCTGACAGGGACACTCAGGCACAACTATTAAATCTGATCATTCGCGACAGGCAATGGAACGGGGTCAATCGGTAACCCATTTTCTAAGGCAATGGCTGGAATATCAAGCAAGTTCAAGACAGGGGTCCCCAATTCCAGAAAACGGATGATCAACCCTTTTTCTGTATGGTTGCAGGACAGCGCTTGAAAAATTATACCAGGAGGAAATTGATGACCATGGGCACACCCACCCAGGGAAACATGAGAGCCCCCAATATTTATAAACAATGATGGATCTTCTTTAAGATATAGCTTCATTCTAATCTCTATCGCTTCTTGTAAGCTGATAGACTTTAGTAATGGAATCCCATTTCTTTTGGCAATCTGATTGACAAGATCCAAACTGTTTTCAAAAAGATTTGGGCCTTGGTCATCAGGACCTCCCGGACTGATAAAGCGAGATCGACTCTTTATCAACTGATGCTCATAAAAAACTCTCTCCATGTCCAACCAGGACCATTGGGAACGATTAGCACCCCAGGTGGAAGAACCAATTGAACTGATTAAAAAGGGTTTAGCCCCAACCGCTTCAACCGCCAGCATAGAGGCAAAAATCAGTGCCGGGAAAGAACCGGAAGCAGAAATGGCAACCATATCACCTTTTTTGATACCCGCTTTAAGAATCAAATCATAGATTAGAGGAGCAAAAGCAGGGTTGGTGGAGGTTCGTTTAGACACCAATGAACCCAATGTCGTTGTCAATGATGTCAACTCTTCACCGATGAAGCCCGTATGGTTGGGATCACTGTAGGGGCTAATTTCAATACCATCCTCTACCATTAAACGGCTGAGTAGCTTAATTCCATTAACCATCTTCTTCGCCAGTAATTTCTGATGAGAAGAAGAAACCTGACTATTTGATAATTCAAGTTTTTCACTATCATGAAATAGTAAAATTATTCCCCAGATCATTACCAGAGCCATCAGAAGTACAACAGAAGAGATCCTGCTTTTTATTTTATAACCAGCCATACATAAAGATATAAGATGCCTAAGACAATTCCGATTGATAATAAGGTTGGAAAAATTCCTTGCCGGTCCATATCCAAAGCAATCAAACCCGGAATGAAATAACCAATTCCAATCAGCTCAACAGGTATTGCATCATAGACTGTGCTCGTAGAGAGTAGATAACTTAAAAAAATACCCAATAATATATAGATTCCAAACTTTCGTTTACCGAAAAGGATCATTCGTTTTTCCAGCAGTTTCCCGACAATTAAAACAAATAAACTGATAGTGAGAGTGGAGAAGATTCTTTCCGGCTGGTTCACATAAAAGACCAGATAACCGCAGACAATTATGCCACCCGGCGAAAGCCCGACAAGCTCATAAAAGAGAAAACTGATGATAATACCGGCAATCATTGTTTGTGGCAGCATCTTTTTTCGATCTCCTGAATAAGCATTTCACCTTGTTTTTTATAGTTACCAAATGCAAATATTAAACTGCCCGGCTCTAACGATACCAGTTGATTTATGAGCTCAGTATTGTTTCGAAATTGGTTGGAAGAGTAAATATTTTTAAAAGAAGATGATTTCATAAATTTTTTAAAAGAGTTCAGGCGCCAGGATCGATCATTTCGGTGGGAATATAGTCCAATCAATGGTGTACCTGAATAGAGCTCCTGAACCTTCTGTAATAGCTTTTGGGTGGACTCGGGATCATTAGCAGCCAATGCATTAGCAAAATAGAGTATCCCTTTCGTTCCATGAAAAGGAACAATTGAAAACGCACCTCTATCGGGTGAACTTTGAATCATCCCCTCCAAAGCCGTTTCTGAATCCATACCGAGATGCTGACAAACAGCCAGCGCCAGTATGATGTTCTCTTTAATAAGAATCACGGGGAAATTACTCGGTAAATCCAATTCACTCTGCTCAACCCTGACCAATTTGCAGTTTCTGGACTGGGCTTCGGATTCAAGTAAATTATAATGTTCAGTTTCAGCTGTAAACAACAAGCCGTCTGTTGGTATGGTTAAACTGAGAGATTTGGCAATCGCTTCTTTGGTCTTTCCCATCACATCTGTATGATCCAGCCGAACATTAGTAATAACACCAATCTGACTTTGAATGATTTTCTGCTGAGTAATCTCCTGAAGAAACGGATCCAGCGCCATACACTCAACCACCACAGCTTCAGCGTTTTTCTTATAGGCTGCAGCGATAAACCGAACAAGTTCATCAATACGGGCAGGTATTTTCCGGGTTTGCTGATGATTAATGCCTTCAAAATCGATCAAGGTAGGATATACACCCGTCGTTCGAGCCATAACTCTGGTGCCTCTCTGACGAAGCCCTGCAGCAATGAGTCGTGTCACATCAGTTTTGCCACGACTTCCATTAACCAGTATTCTTAATGGAATCTTGTTGAGTCGTCTAAAATGAAGAGACGTCTGTCCGATTTTAAAGAGAATCAAGAAAAGAATAAGGATTCCGCTGATAATCAGGAGATTCAATTCAGTTCCTTTTGTCAACGATATTTATACCATTTTCCATTAGAATCAATCTAACGAGTTGAACCTGATAATCGATTCGTTTCTTCAAAGGGAGTGGGATAGCTGTCTCCAAAGTATAACCCTGGATACCTAGAATTTTTCCCACTGCCCAGGCTGTAGATCCTTTTATCGGTCCCTGAAGAAAAGATATCTTTTCCAAAGGTTCACTGATGGTTTCATTGATCGTTTCAGTAGCCATCAAACTAGCCCAGGCTGCTGTATCATCAGGGTATAAAATAACGGATTGCCCAAGTCGTGCTTCGTTGACCAGATGATAATCCCATGATTCATGTAAGTCAAAAACAATTTTCACACCTTGATTTTTAATAAATTCAAACACATCAAAAGCTAGCCGTTCTGTGTTCCCCCCTTTGACTTTCCCCGGATAACATCTATTAAGGTCCTTCTCTCCAGGTACGAAACGATGCCGCAGTTCAACCCCCCGCAAATTTATCCGGGGGATCACATATAGACGCCCAACATCGGGTTTAAATTTAAGCAGTTCTTGCGCGGCTTGCCATCCTGCTATTTCGTACCCATGTGTCCCCCCTATTATCAGTACTGTGGGGCCGGTAGAACCACTTTCTTTAAGATAGTAAGGTGTTTGCCAGACCTGACCTTCCCCAATATATCCATCAGCCAGTGGTAGATCAGATGCGGGTACCTTTCTGGCAGCGTTAATGAACTTTAAATACTTAGCATATTGGGGGTGATTCTTGAACTGGGATTGCAATATCTGATCGGCCTCGCTATGACCGGTATTTCTCTTATTATGAGTGGGCTGAACAGTCGCGCAGCCCCACAAAAAGAGAAAAGACAGAACAGAGATGATTATCTTTTTCATTTTTACCACTCAGTTCCTGATCAGTTAAGATATGCAGAAAGTCCATTGTCAAGGAAATCCTGATACTCTGGAAGTCCTTCAACAACGACCGCTTTATCTGGAAATGTCATACTATACATATCGATCAGTGAGACAGCACAGCGAACTGTTCTTCCGACTCGCTCTTTTAACGGAAATTCCTTACCTATTGAGAGCGGATCATAAGGACCTGTGCGAAACCATTCCGGATTCTCTGTTTCACTCAAAAAAGAAAATGTGGATGAATAGTCCCCCCATTCACGATGGGACAATCCACGAAATGTTTCAGACGAACGTTCCGGTTTCCAGTTGATTTTCTGCATCTCCATATCCATCACAGCCATTGTTGCCAGCTCCAATGCGCTAATCCCCTGTTCTTTTTTAACCGGGTTTCCCACTAGCATTCCCGCGAGAAAACTACCCAGGGTTGCCTCGTGAATATCGTATGACAAACCCGCCTTTTCTTGGCGAATCAATTCCATAATTCCCCATGCGAGTTTCTCTGTAAAAGATCCCTTGGAATTACCTGGATAGGATCGATTCAAATTTCTTCCCTCGGGTCCACCCAAACACATATTCCCAGAATTGGAACAGTAAACGTCAGGAATCGGCCATTGGTCAACCGGACTGGAAAATCGATCTCCCAAGCGAAAATATCGATCTTCACCATTTTTGTTTAGGATTGTGTAACCCGCCGGAACACCTCCAAACATTCCTACAGATGGAATATAAGAAGCAGCACTATTATTGGCACGAGGAATTACAATCAGTCTGCCCTGTTTTACAATCGCATTTTCAATTAGTACAACCGCTGAAATTGTACCGGCAATCTCTGGCGGATGTGTTCCTCCTAAAACTAGAGCAGTCCCTCCCTTCTTCTCACCTTCGAGAATATAAACCGGTGTATCACCATGAGTTCCTTTCAAACCGTGGTAATAATCACTGAGCATTTTTATTTTTTTAACCCCGGGGCCCGGTTTTATCACATCCATTTTGCGACCCTGTAATATAAGAACGCTGCTGAATATGATTAAAATGGCGGCAACCCCAAGAAGCATAAACTCCCGAAAACGGTTTTCACTATTATGTTGGGTCATCTCCCTCCCTTTATCGAATGAGAAACGTTCTCATAATTAATGGAATAATGACAATACCGGCTGCCAGCTGATCTTGCCAGCTTCTTCGCTTAAAAATACCAATTATAAGCATTACAACCACAAATAGAGCCAAAATAGAATAGATTGTTGTTAGCATAAAGAACTCCGTTAAAAAATCAGCAATTGACTAAACCATATTCCTACTTTCCAATAGACAAGTAGTATCCAGATAAAAAGCATTAAAGCAGGAGCCAACACTAAACGTGCCATTCCTTTTTCAAAGGGCCCGCTGGTAAAAACCAGCCGTTTCCATCCCAGTGGGAGAAGAACTCCAAGACAGATCACACATGCCGCAAACGCTGTCAAAATGGCTGATGTTGCAACAACGGCAGAATAGTAAGCCATCAAAGTATTAATAAAATAGAGTGGAATAACAATAAGGGCACCCAATCCTTCCCACATGGCACTGAAGAACAGTCCAACAATAACCAGTATAGCAATGGAAAGAGGCAGAGGGAGTTCCCTAACAATCCCGACAATGACATTATGGACTCCCGCATACATTGAAACATGTAATACCAGGGAACAACCCACAAAAAGCAGTAATAACTGGACAGAATCACTGATAGCTTCTTGAGAAATCGAAATAAAACTCTTAGATTTTTCTTGATGAAGAAGCCTGTGAAAGATAATAGCAACTGCAAAAATCACCGGGACTCCAATTTCTCCTAATGCACTTTTTGGAAAAAAGCCCCTTAAAATAATTAAACCTAAAAAGATCCCAATTCCATAAAAATCACCGGGACTACTTTTTTGTTTCAACAGATTAGAATCGGTTGGCACTTCGATTTTGCAGACCTTGGAAAAGTAGAACACTGAAAACAGTACGCCGGGTAATACGATCAGCCAAATATAAGGATAAACACCTGTAATAGATCCCCAGTTCGAGCCGTTCATAATCATCAACGGTATATTAACAGGCGGCGCCATCATACCTAAAACAGAAGCGGTTAATAAAAATGCCCCTTTTTTGGTATCTGCAATTCCACCTTCTTTAAGAACAGGTGTCATTACAACACTCAAAACTGCATATGAAAACAGAGCTGAACCCGTTACCATTCCAGGAATAAGACCAATGATCATAATTCCCAACAGTGAAAAGAATGTTTTCCCACCGCAAATCCGAATCTAGGAAATCGCAAGATTCTCCAATGATCGGGTACTTTTCAGCATATAGATAAAAACAGCACCCAACGCTATCGTCAGCATATCTGGCAGATAACCGAAACTACCCTCTATGATATTTCTAAACGGTATCTGGACACCGATGACTCCGAACAAAATAGCCAACGGGATCAGGCTCATATATGTCCAGCGAGGTTTCACAATGTAAACAACACCAACTAACCCGAAAAACACCAGGTAAATAATTGATTGGATCAAAACATATCTCCTATCTAATTTACTGGAAAAGGGCTTTTCTCATACAATGGAGTGATGACTTAATAATCAAGTATTATCAAATTATTGAATGGTCCCATTATCACTTGACATGGACATGATGTATCAGATCCTGATCAAACTTCTTAAAATCCTCCCCTTAATTTTCTAAACTCTATTCAAATTGAAAAGTGATTTATCAATGGAGAATTTAGCCCTCAGCCAACAGCTCTAAACCTCGTGTGGTCAAAAAAGTAAAAACTCTCAAAAGTCACTGTTTAAAGCTGCTCCAAAAGAAAAACGGTTCAATATCCCGTCTGGCATATCAATTGATCTTCTTCAACTGCCCTGGTAAGCTTCATCAAAACAAGATATTCTCCGATAATATTAGAACTATACAGCAAATAATGGAGGCTTTATGGAAGCGCTGACATTGGTAAGTGGACATGTGGAAGAAGAGTTACTAGTGAGGAATGAATATCTGGCAATGGAAAACAAAATCCTGAAATCTAAACTTAAAAAACCAGTGAGCTTTAACGATAGGAAATGTTTTAAAACGCAACGGTATTCCACCAGCGCCGAATAGAAACCAAGACACAACCTGGGCTACTTTCATCAAAAATCATCAAGATGTTATTGCTGCTTGTGATTTCTTTACAGCGGAAGTCATAACCCCAGTTGGGCTAATCACATATTATATATTGTTTTTCATCCGCATAGGCTCAAGAAAAGTACAAATTGCCGGGATGAATCCAAATCCAAATGAAGCTTGGATGAAACAAATGGCTCGAAATGTTACGATGGTAGATTACGGCTTTTTATCCAATTGCCAATATTTAATCCATGATCGAGATTCAAAGTTTTGCAGGTCCTTTTGTAGTATTATTAAATCAGGAGGAGTAAAACCCCTGAAAATACCTCCTCGGAGCCCGAATTTGAATGCGTTTTCGGAAAAATAAGTATTATCAATAAAATCCGAATGTATATCAGGACTGATTTTATTTGGAGAGCAGAGCTTACATCGGGCTATAAAGGAATACATCATCCACTACAACCAGGAAAGAAACCATCAAGGAAAGGGAAACCAATTACTGTTTCCTACTCAAGATAACGAATCTGCAAACCGAAACAGCAGTATCAAATGTCGGTCATGCCTAGGAGGTGTGCTAAATTACGACTATAGAGTCGCTGCCTGAGTGTAACGGATGGGAAATTCGCATAAATTCCCCTGTAAAGCCTTTCCAGTTATATATTTGAGCTGATTTTACTTTTTTGACCAGACGGGATTCTATCACAGAAACATGGCGGAGAGTCATTTGCCATGCAGGTCAAAGGCATGGAGATGGCCGCCTATGATCCGGGAGGTTCCTGGGGACACGGTCTTTCCTATGCGGTAGCTAATCGGGGTGGTTGTCATATGTCGGCGATTACAATGTCTCTGGAGGTTTTTATGGGTTTCCTCAATCCTTATTCAGCCAGGAACAAGGCTCACTATGTGAAGTTTTTTGAAAACCTATTTGCAGCCACTGCCTCTTTTCATACATGTGTCTTTGCAGCCTTAATCCAGAGAGAATTCAGAATTTAAATATCAATCATAATTCTTATCAAATTCATAATTGACTTGTCCTATTGTACTCAAATAAGTACAATAGAAAAAACGATACATTCAATTCATTAAATGGAGAATTTTATGGAGGCTGTTAATTACACCGAACTCAGAAAAAGTTTAAAAACTGTTTTAGACGGTGTGTGCGAAAACCACGAACCCGTGATTATTACCAGAAAAAATAGTGACAATTTAGTTATTTTATCTTATGAAGACTATTCTGCTATTGAGGAAACAGCATACTTATTGAGAAGCCCCAAAAATGCAATGAGATTGAGAGAAAGCATTGAGAGCTTCAAAAAAAACAATGGCGAAGAACATAAGTTAATTGAGGTTGAGGAATGAAAATCATTTTTCACCCCAATGGCTGGGAGGATTATCTTTTTTGGCAATCTGAGAATAAAAAGATTCTCAAAAAAATAAATCAACTGATCAAAGATATCATCAGGGAACCATATGAAGGAATAGGTAAGCCTGAGCCGTTGAAGTTTGATCTTTCCGGATTTTGGAGCAGAAGGATAGATCAAGAACACCGGATTGTTTACCGAGTGAATAATGAAGAAGTCCATATTTTGGCATGTCGACATCATTATTAAAATCAACAGAAATATTCTGTCTTTATTTCAATTTGGTGACAACTCCGTTTGTAGACCTGTGGCTCCGCATAATTGTATTATATCATAATTACAATATGTTAAACATCACTGATTTTGGTTAAATATCCCACGAAATACCGATATATCTCTTGCTTCAATTATAAAATTTGTTATGGAGTAAACAAATGATGTATCAAATCCTGATCAAACTTCTTAAAACCCATTCATTCACAAGAAATTCAGGTTACCATCAATCCACTCTCGTCGGGTCAAAAAAATAAAATCAGCTCAAATATTTAACTGGAAAGGCTTTACAGTGGGATTTATGCGATTTCCCCGTCCGTTGACGTCAAGCAGCCTTTCTATGGTAATATTTTAACAAATATTTGCAAAATGATTAGAATTTGCTTTTTTGAAGTCAAGCAGTATTTTTCTTTTTATGAAATTGAGTTTCGTATTGATGAGCTTTCGTATTGTCTCCAACCGTCATTGTTGAGTCCACTCTGAAAATTGTTGGAAGATGACGTACACTTTAATCAGATATCTCACAAGAATCATTGATTAATTTTGGCAGCAATCTCTTTATAGCAGGGAATCCCGTACAACGAGTCTGCTGCTTTTACTGCTTTTTCCACAGCCCGGGCCATTAACTGTGCGGCCAGAGCTCCCAATGTCGTTAGATTCACTTCTACTTCTCCTGTCGACAGGCAAAAGATGATATCTCCATCCTCCATCGTATGGACCGGATTAATTGCTCGTGCATACCCATCATGTGACATCATGGCGACTTTGGTCGCAGAGGGTTTAGAGAGCCTGGCGTTGGTGGCGATTACTCCCAGAGTGGTATTTCCGCCCATTTGTGCCTCAGCAGATTCTGGCCGAGTAGAGAGAACTTTCATGGTATCGACAAAACCGTTACCTTCATCATTGAGCGATCCGGCGATGATATTACCCTTTGTGTCCAGTACATCCCCTACACAATTTACGACAACCAAAGCCCCGATGACCAAATCTCCAACTTGCATCGAAGCGGTACCGAGACCCCCCTTCATCAACGAGAAAGGCCCAACCAGTTTGCCCACAGTCGCGGCTGTGCCGGCACCGATGTTTCCCTGGTCGGTATTGTGATCTGTTGCATTTTGACAAGCTGCATAACCCATGGCCTTATCCGGACGTACCTTGGCGTTTCCTATCGGTAGATCATATAGAGTAGCTCCTGGAACAATGGGAACGATGATCCCACCAAAAGTATCAAAGCCGATTCGGTGCTCCTCAAGATACTGCATCACACCGGATGCGCCATCTAATCCAAAAGCACTGCCACCACCCAGGTAAATAGCATGCGCTGTTTCCACCTTGTGGACCGGATCGAGCAGGGCCGTCTCTCTGGTGGCTGGAGCACTTCCTCTGATATCAACACCTGTCGTTGCACCCTCTTCACAAATCACAACGGTACATCCTGTACCTCCTTCAATGTCTTGAGCATGTCCAACTTTAACACCGGGAACATCTGTAATTGCATCTCTCATATTTCGTTCTCCATTGACCTATCATTAAAAACCGTTAACTCCGCTGAATTATGAAGTAAACACTCATCGTATATTTTACTTACTTTCGGCGTTTCGATTTTCCAGATCTTTTACAATTTGTGCGAAAAGTTTTGAATCCAAAGGGTAATAGTTCATGATAATAACGGCAATAACACCACTTACAAATGGTCCCAAGGTGAAGAGGGCCCGGATACTGAAATCAACAGAAGCCGTTTGGACTGAATTAGGAACATATCCAGACAGACTTAAAATTGCACCCGCACCTGCTCCTCCGAGTGCAGCAGATAGTTTTGCCATAAACGTGTATAACGAGTAAGTAATTCCTTCTGCCCGTTTACCGGTTTTCCATTCTGCGTATTCGACAGTATCAGCCACCATTGCTAACAAAAGAACATAAAAAATACCTGTTCCCAGACCTGCCAACACCGTAAAGAAAATAATCAACTTGATTGCTGAATAGGGACTGAAAAAGATCCCGATATCTCCAATAGCAAAGATGATCATACCGATAAGGTACAGGCTTTTTTTCTCGAATTTTTTTCTGGCGGAGTTGGCAACAATGCAACCCAATATCATGGAGACGACCAGAATTGCCATAAATACCGGAAACAGATCTTCCCTGGCCAGATTGTACTTGAAAAAATACATCCCTACCGCAGAACGGATGGTAATGGCTGTCGTTACAAATAGAACGGCTGAGCAGATTAAAAGCAGTGGTTTGTTAATCGCCAGGATTTTGAACGTCTCTTTTAAACTGTACTTTTTAGCCTCTTCGGGTTTTACTTTCTCTTTGACAGAAGCAAAAACCACCCAGATGATAATCACAGCGACGATGGCATAAATTGCCGAAACAGCCTGGAAACCAATCTGTTCATTGGGGAATCGTCCTACCAAGGGTTTCGTCAAAATTCCTACGACCATGACCCCCAGAAAACCAAAGATCATTCGATAAGCCGCCAAAGAAGACCGGTCTCCTTGGTCCCTTGTGCAGACAGCCAGTAAGGATCCATAAGGTAGGTTAACCGCGGTATATACCATTCCCAATATCATGTAGGTAACCAGAGCCCAGACAAATTTCCCCGTGTTCCCCAGATTCGGAGTTGTAAAAACCAGTACCAGACATATTCCGGCGGGGACTGCGCCAAAAAGGAGATAGGGGCGAAATTTCCCCCAGCGGGTTTGGGTACGGTCTGCTATAAATCCGAGCAATGGATCATTCACGGCATCCCAGGCCCTGGCAATTAAAAAAATAATCCCTGCTTGACCTGCAGATATTCCAAAAACATCGGTATAGAAAAACAGGAGATAAAGGGAAATCATCTGCCAAATTAACGCATAACCAAGATCTCCGATTCCATACCCCAGCTTTTCTCGGATCTTCATCGGCGCGATAACCATTCCATTTCCGTTTGTTTGTTCCAACTGTGCCTCCTTTTTATTTCTTGTTTTTCATATTTAAAAATACAGCATTCAGTGTTTGATAGGGTCTAATGATAAGAATTTGTTTTTTTTGAAGTCAAGCGGTATTTCCCTTTTTATGAACTTGCATTTTTAGGGGACGTAGTTTAATTGTTTAATTTAAACTTTTAAACTACGTCCCCTAATCTACACTCCAAATTAAATCTACGGTTATTTCGTAAAGTAAGTGTGAATGCGATTGAACAGATGACTATTGAAGCTAGAATTCTGCCGGAAAAACCAGGCAGAATTCACAAACTGCTTGGGATCCCCATGTTTTTTTTACTTCCTTTGGGAGCCCGACTTATACCCAGTTTTTTCATTCGTGCCGCCAAAGTTGAGGGGTGAATATTGAGAAATTCAGCAACTCCGCCCGGTCCCCGAACCTTCCATCCTTTTTGTTCCAGGGCCCAAAGGATATGGCTGTGTTCATTCTCTGCCAGGGTATGGTTTTGCCGTTTATTATCCAATGGCTTTATATGAGTACCTAATTCAGGTGTTTTAAAAAAAGATGCAGAACTCAATATAATCCCCCTTTCAATAATGTTTTCTAGTTCACGGATATTTCCAGGCCAGTGATATTGGATTAGTTTATTCATCTCATCGAGGGAGATTTTTTTTATATGTTTGTCGATTTTCTGACCAAATAATCCAATAAAATGATGTGTCAACAAGGGAATATCTTCCTTTCGTTCTCTTAAAGGGGGGACATTGATTGGGAAAACATTGAGGCGAAAATATAGATCTGCTCGAAATCTGTTTTGCTTAACCAACTCTTCGAGATCATGATTGGTGGCTACGATTAAACGAAAGTTGGAACTAATGGTTTCGTTTCCACCAACCCTTTCAAATTCATTGTTTTGGATAACTCGCAATAAATTGACTTGAACATTTAGTGGTAAATCTCCGATCTCATCAAGAAATATGGTTCCTCCATTAGCCTGTTCAAAACGCCCAATCCGGCGATTATTAGCCCCTGTAAACGCTCCTTTCTCATGGCCAAACAATTCGCTGTTGATAATAGTTTCTGTTAAAGCACTGCAGTTTGCCTTAATAAATGGTTTTCCACGTCTGGAGCTATGGTAATTAATAGCATTGGCTACTAGTTCTTTACCTACACCTGTTTCACCTTCAATCAATACGGTTGTATCTGTCGCCGCTACTTGCTCTACTAATGTTAACATGTTCCGGATTGCATCGCTTTTTCCAACGATGTCCTTAAAACGTTCCTTTTGATCCGGGAGTTCGTGGGTATCTATCTTCTCATCCTGGAGTTTTCTGTCCAAATAGGTGATTTTTTCATAGGCATTTGCGTTATCCAGCGCAATGGCCGCTTGAGCTGCGAAGAATGAAAGTAGTTCAAAATCAGATTCTTTAAAAGCGGAATTCAGTAAGCGATTGTCATGATATAAAACACCAATGACTTTTTCCTTAAAAATGATTGGCACACAAATACACGAGCGAACAATATCCCCGCAAAAGCTATTAAATGATTCATCCCGATCTTGTTGCTCTAAAATATCTGATTTCTGAATCAATCCAGAGCGAGCTACTTCTTCAATGAATCTCATGGATGACTTAAATCTCGGATGAGATACCTGTTCATGCGACAGGTTCTTAGATGCCCTCAATCGAAGTTCTGTGGAATTCGAATCGTTGTTTAAAAGAAAAATGGCGCCCCTTTCAGCTCCTGTTAGCCGATTTACAGTGGAAATGATTTTTTGAACCAGTTCTTTATTATCCCGAGCATTAGATATTTCCGGGCCAAGCTTTAAAATCTCCTTGAGAAGCTTTTGAGGAGAAGATGCTCCCTTGATCAGGGGGCTGAGATCAGTGGGGATGATTTCATCGTTGTATTGGGGAAGAACCTCTGAAACCTGTTCAATGATTTTCTGAACATTTTCCTGATCTCCCTGTTTTAAATATTCACGTAAAATCTCCATGCGGGTTTTGGCAATTTCCAATTCATGTCCTGATTCTTCCAGCCATTTCAGTGATAGCTCTAGGGATTTCATGATACTACCGGAAGATTGCCCGGCTTGGATTTTCAGCAATGCTTTATATCGAAAAGCAAGTCCTTTTAAATAAACGTTTTGTCCTGCTATGAGATTATTTACTTCTTTTTCCAGCGAAAGATCCAACATCTGTGGGTACTTGCCCTGGGCCATGGCCCAACATATTTCCAGCAGGTAGGGTAAGTGGTGCAGAGTCGCGATATTAACATCTCTGCATTTTTTTACAAATTTTTTAAGAAAAAGAATCGAACGGGTTATGTTGCCTTCCAGATAATGTAAATAAGCAAGAGATCCATCGGTCAGGAGCTCTATATATTGGTTTCGACTTTGATAGATTTCGTCATAGGTCTGCTCTATATATTGTATGGTTTCTTTCAACGGCCGAATGCACAGCAAAGCAGATGTGATAGTGCTAATAGCGAATGCTGCTGTATATTTATCGCCCACTTCCCGGCAGGATACCAAAATCGCGTCCAGCATTCCCAGCCCTTGTGTTGTCTGCCCAACATGAATATAACACTGACCCACCGTGATCGTTGCTAAAAGAGGGAATCCCCCAGACGGGTGCTTTTCGACATCAGATATAGCATTTTCATACTGACTTAGCATCTCTTTAAAACGACCCTGCCAGTATGAAAAAAAAGTACTAAAGGTTGTCGCTGATAATAGCAATTTTGGATCATTGCATTGAATGGCTATATCCCAACCTTTTTGAAAAAAATCCAAAGCACTACTATATCGATTTAATAACCATTCATTCTTGGCGATGTGCATCTGGATCAATGCATGGTTTGCTAGACTACCCCTTTTTATAGCTCGGCTCATCGCATCTTTTAGCGTGTCAATAACCTCTGTGGTATTCTGAGATGCGGTAGAAATTTTGGAATGTTTTATAGCCATGTCGATAAAAATATCATCCGCTTCTTCACTGTTCAGCTTTAAAAGGTCGAATTTGAGCTTAGAATAACATTCCAATGCTTTTTCCGGATTGAAGTTTCTGACAAATGCGTCTCCCGCAAGCAATAATCCTCGGCAACCTGTCTCGTTATTGGTAATGTTAAGGAGGTATTTGGCCAGTTTTCCAGCGTCTTGTTCATTATTGGGAATCTCTTTTAGAAAAAGTTCTGCAATTTTACGATAGAGAACTTCCTTTTTTGGGAGACTAACATTGAATTGCAATTGATCTTTTTTCTTCTGACTGGTAAACAAATAGCGACCGGTCGCAGATTGCTTCAACCAACCCTGTTTAACACCACTTTCAAGTTCTATAAGGACCTGGGACGGTTTTTTTTCAGTGAGGTCAATGATCCAATCAATGGAGAAATCATCATCAAATAAGCAGATTACATCTTGTAGAGATTGGGTGGGTAAGGTTTTGTCAATATTATTGGTTGTCATCAAATGCCTCATTTTCATTGAATTAGGAAAGGAGCTAAATCCATGGAGCTAACACCAGTCATTTTATCTGTTGGTGGTTAAACCTGATCCCAAATAATAACAAATCCGGCTCAGGCAACGCTTCTAATTAACCATATTCATCTGTATGATTTTTGTCAATTTTAAGCCATATATGGTTTATTTGTATTAAATATGGATTATTTTAACCTCTAGTGTTTTTTTTACATTGTAATTATGGAGCTATTTCCCAAAACCAGGCTGGCATCTGAATTGCAGAATAAAAGCTCGTAAATCGTAGGTTCTATCGTTTTTTTAAATTGTAACTAGTGCCTGAACGAAAACCCTGTAAGATTCGGCTATTATTCATTCAGTCACTAACTAAAAACCATAGGAGGTTAAATAGAGCCTAATATGACTACATTTGCCCGTTTTTAATGAGACAAAGTTGTTAAAAGGAGGTTAGACAATGTTTAAATTATTATTTGATGAAAATAAGTGTTTTGCTTGTGGGAGTTATGACTGCCTCACCAAGTGCCAGTATATGGATATTGACGAAGATACGGCAAAGGTGGAAATCGAAAAGATCATTAACCAGGAAGATTCGTTTGTGTTGCACGACTGCTTGACCTGTTATGCCTGCGAGGAGTATTGCCAAAATGGTAACCACCCGTTTTATCTGATCGTGCGACAGCAGGAGAAATTGGATCTGCCACCCTTGCCTGAACCTCTGATAAAGAGAGGCGTTCAAATGGGTATCCCGTTCCGGGGAGAACCTGAAATACAGGAGATCAAAGGGCCGGCACTCAATCTGGGGGTATTCAGTTCTCTGGGTAACATGACAAAGGGAAAGCTTTTTGAAGGGTTGCCAATCATATCGCATGATCCACGCAAGATGTTTCACTATTTTTGTCAACTGATGTACCTGCATTATGCCAGGACATCGGTCATTA
>Ga0307989_1000780_pt1 | contig 18869 bp, 14 predicted proteins | sample EllFjometagen185_FD_203164 | JGI IMG/M metagenome (GOLD analysis project Ga0307989, IMG submission 203164) | Marine microbial communities from Ellis Fjord, Antarctic Ocean - #185 | ecosystem: Environmental > Aquatic > Marine > Unclassified | place: Southern Ocean | collected 2014-10-08
TCTTTCGTTGCAGGTAGCACCTACTTTTATTCATAGAAACTTGGCCAAAGATTATGAAGGTAGTGATTTGTATGTTATTCCATTTGGTGGTCAAATTAAAACCGGACTGTTCAACTCAATTATTTTCGAATATGCATATGTTATTGAGAAACCACCTCATTTGTTACATCCGTATTCTATTGGTTGGCAACAGGAAACTGTTAGTCATATATTCCAAATATTTATAAGCTCGACAAACCGAATACTTGATTTCTCACATTACACCAGCGAAAATCAGGAAGATATTTTAAAAGGTAAATTTTACGTGGGATTCAATCTCAATAAAAAACTCTGGATTAAAAAAGTGAGCTTATGAAAAAATTGCCTTATATAATAATTCTGGGTGGCTTGCTATTTTACATTATCAATTCGTGTGTAAATGATATTGGACCTACATTTATTGATCCATGCCCATGCGATTCAACCGAATACCGGGATTGTGATTGCGACATTGATGATCCGTGTATTTGCGATGTTACTAATCTTGACGATAAAGATTGTTGGTGCGATGATGATCAACCACCGTGCGACTGCGACATTTCTGAGTATGATGATAAAGATTGTTTATGCGACAATGCTGATCCACCGTGCGACTGCGACGTTTCTGAATACAACGACAAAAATTGTCCGTGCGACACTACCGATTCCGACTGTCCATGTGATGTTTCTGAATTTGATGATAAAGATTGCCCTTGTGATGATGCAGATCCACCATGTGAATGCGATGTAAGCGAGTTCGATGACAAAGATTGTCCGTGTGACGATGGCGATGCTTCTTGTGATTGCGATGTAAGTGAGTATGATGATAAAGATTGTCCGTGCGATGATAATGATTCAATATGTGCCTGCGACGTTAGCGAATTTGATGATTATGATTGTCCGTGTGACGATGCTGACCCACCATGCGAATGCGATGTAAGTGAGTTTGATGATAAAGATTGTCCGTGCGACGATGCGCAGCCAGAATGTTCTTGTGATAATTCTGATTTACACGACAAAGGATGTCCTTGTGATTTGACTGACCCACCTTGCGATTGCGATGTGACAGAATTTAATGACAAAGATTGCCCCTGTGATGATTCGGATAAAGATTGCAATTGTGACATTTCTGAGTTCGATGATAAAAATTGCCCCTGCGATAATTCCGATTTAGATTGCGATTGCGATGTGAGCGATTTTAATGAAAAAAATTGTCCATGCGACGAATCTGATGATCCGTGCGATTGTGATATTACCGAATTTGATGACAAACACTGCCCGTGCGATGATGTTGACTTACCTTGCGATTGCGACGTAAGTGAGTTTGATGATAAAGATTGTCCGTGCGACGATGCTGACCCACCTTGCGATTGTGATGTTAGCGAATACAATGATAAAAATTGTCCATGTGACGATGTCGATCAAATGTGCGTATGCGATGTTTCGGAATATGACGATAAAGATTGTGATTGTGATAATTTTGATCCTCCTTGTGATTGTAATACAAGTGAATTTAGTGATATAAATTGCGATTGCGATAATCATGAACCTCCATGCGATTGTGATGTAAGTGAATATGATGACCGAGATTGCCCATGCGATGATACTGAGCCTTCTTGTGATTGCGACATTAGTGAATTTGATGATAAAGAATGTCCGTGTGACGATAACCAACCACCTTGTGATTGTGATGTAACCCCTTCTGATGATCCAGATTGTCCGTGTGATGATATTGACCCGGATTGTCCGTGCGATGTTAGTGAATACAACGACAAAGGCTGCGATTGTGATGAACACGAAGTAGATTGCAATTGCGATGTTACAGAATTCAACGATACAAATTGTCCGTGCGATGAAATCGACCCACCTTGCGACTGTGATGTCACTGAATACAATGAAAAGGATTGCCCTTGTGATACAGGAGATCTTCCATGCGATTGTGATGTTAGTGAGTTCAAGGATAAGGATTGCCCATGTGATGCAATAGATCCACCTTGCGATTGTGATGTTAGTGAATATAATGACAGAGATTGTCCGTGCGATGAAAGTGATTCGAAGTGTGGATGCGACGTTTCAATATACAAAGACAAAGATTGTGATTGCGATAATTTTGATCCACCTTGCGATTGCGATATTAGCGAATACAATGATAGAAATTGTCCGTGTGATGAAGTCGATCCAATTTGTGAATGCGATGTTTCTGAATTTAATGACATGGATTGTGATTGTGATGATTTTGATCCTCCCTGCGATTGCGATGTAAGCGAGTACAACGACAAAAATTGTCCTTGCGACGAAGGCGATCCAATTTGTGAATGCGACTTCTCTGAATTCGATGATCTGGACTGTGACTGTGATAATTTTGATCCGCCATGTGATTGCAACGTAAGCGAATTTGATGATAAAGATTGTCCGTGCGACAACCATGAACCAGCATGTGAAGGAGACGTTAGTGAATTTAATGATAAGGATTGTCCCTGCGATGAGTCAGATCCAGACTGTGATTGTGACGTTAGTGAATTTGATGATAAAGGTTGTGTTTGTGACAACATAGATCCACCTTGCGATTGCGACAATACTATTTGGAACGAGCCTGATTGTCCGTGCGATGAGGTAGATGCGGATTGTACGTGCGATGTAAGTGAATTTGATGATAAAAACTGTAGCTGCGACGATTATCAACCACCTTGCGATTGTGACCTCACAGAATGGGATGAATTGGATTGTCCGTGCGATGATACCGATCCTGTTTGTACTTGTGATGTGAGTGAATTTGATGACAAGGGATGTGATTGCGACTATTTAGATCCTCCTTGCGAATGTGATAATTTTGATTGGAATGAACCAGATTGCCCATGCGACGAGATTGATCCCGATCCGGTAAGCTATTCTAATAATATTCAGCCAATCTGGGATAGATATTGTACCAGCTGTCACCAGCAGACAGATACAATTGTAAATCTGACATCTACTCAATCTTATCAACAAATAATGGATTTGGATTGGGTTGATCTTGCAAATCCGTCAAATAGCATAATCTATAAAACAGTGAATGAGAATACCATGCCACCAAATGACAAAATTGTAAGCGACATAGAAAAGAAATTAATTTTAGATTGGATTGAACAAGGAGCTGAAGATAACTAAGACAAAATGAAAAATCATTTTTCGAAATATATCGTTTTATTGCTTTTGGTTTGCAGTCTGTTTGCAACATGTATTCTCGATCAGGGACCTGTATTTGTCGATCCTTGTCCCTGCGATGTAACTCCTTTATAGATTGTGATTGTGACCAGGACACGAGTTTTGAAATAGGTTTTGAAGCAGACATATTTCCTTTCCTCGAAAAGTATTGTGCAATTTGTCATGGTAACGATTGTTTATATGTGAACTTTAAAAAAGGCGTGGCTTATGAAAATATTATAAGATACGTTAATTGGCAAAATCCTGTAGGAAGCGTTGTTTACCAATCAATAATATTAAAATTTATGCCACCTGAAGGTGAATATACTCCTGATAGCATTTTAATAACGAAAGACTTAATTCCCAGCGATGAGGAAAATAATTTACTTCTTGAATGGATAAAACAGGGAGCCGTAGATAATTAACTTAAATTTAAGCAAATGCTTGTTAAAAATAAATCTTTGACTTAATTGTTATATAAAAAAACTGAAATTATTACCTTGATAAAAAGAACATAATTTCGTAATTTAGTAGATTAAATCGACTTGAATCTTTAAAAAAATACTTAAATGAATGGCTTTATACAACTAATAGCGGTAGGATTTTTAGCCTCAATACTCACCTTGTCTGAACCGACAACTACTACAATAGAAGATGAAAAAATTCCGCCCAGTGCAGATCTATTACAAAATCCAATTACTGGTGATTTAAAAGCCACATCACAGGGTGCGCGGATATACAAAAAAATTTGCTGGGTTTGCCATGGCGACAATGGTAATGGTGAGGGACCACAGGCTATCGAAATTAAAACAAAAGTTCTTAGTTTTAACGATGAACAAGTTTTAAATAGATCGGATGGCGCACTTTATTGGTGGATTGAAAATGGTGGAAATGATATGCAACCCTACAAAGATGTTCTGTCGAAAAAAGATTTATGGAAGACAGTAAATTATGTAAGAAAAACGCAAAATAAATTATAGCTCCCAGATTATATGCAAAAAATATTCATTGTATTTAACGTTTGTCTTTTTTTATCAATTACTATATTATCTGGTCAAGAGTCGGGGCAGGAAAACTTTAAAGCGTTCAGAGGTACCACACTTCTAAATGTAAAAACTACTGAAAACGTTCCTGAAAAAGGATTTATTTTCACTATTCAACATCGGTTCGGATTAGCCGATTTACAGAATGAACTTTTATTGGATTTGTTTGGAATGGATCTTACTTCCAATATTCGTTTTGGATTTACAGTGCCATTAACCAGAAGTACTTATATTGGAGTTGGCAGAACCAAAATTGGGAAAAATTATGATTTTGAATTTAACCAAATTCTTTTGAAACAATCGCCTGAGAAAAGAATTCCGCTATCAATTGCACTATATACAAATGCTGCAATTTCATCTTCTGAATTTCCAGAAGTACAACCCGATAATTATTTTCGTGATGGCATAATTCCTTTTAGTTATAATGCACATCACCGTTGGAGTTATTTGTCGCAAATAATCATTTCAAGAAAATTTGGTAATTGGTTTTCGTTATTAGTTTCGCCATCGTATGTACATCAAAATTTGGCAGATCCTGGCGAATACAACAAACGGTGGGTAATTCCTTTTGGTGCCGAAATTAGAACCGGTCTTTTTTCGTCCATAATTTTTGAATACGCACACTTGTTTGATAATTTCAACGGACGTGATAATCCGTACGGAATTGGCTGGGAGTATCAAACAGCAAGCCATTTGTTTCAGATATTTATAAGTAATAAAAATAATATTCTTGGGCAGAATTATTTAATGAAAGAAATAGGTGCCGATTTTGGTGATTATACTTTTTTCCTTGGATTTAATTTGCACCGGACTTTATGGGTTAAGAAAAATTAATAAGAAATAAACCAGCAATAAAATTGTTTATAAAACTCTATCAGAACTTTGTAATGGTTTTAAATAATATAAAATGAAAATATTTCTTCAAATAACATTTACTTTAATTTTAATCCTTATTATTCCCTTTTCCTGTACTTTAGATCAAGGTCCGTTTTATATTAATCCGTGCCCTTGCGATACAACTCCATTTAAAGATTGCGATTGCGACCCGGACACAATTACTAATGTGCGATATTCGACAGATGTTCAGGCTGTTTGGGACAAATATTGTATTGATTGTCATGATGGAAACATTGAACCAATTAATCTGAAAGCAAATTCATCGTACACATTTATTATGGAATACGTGGATGTTTCGCTTCCTGAAGCAAGCAACATCTACCAATTGATGTTTATGAATGTAATGCCTCCGGAAGAAGATTACCGACCAACCAACGATGAGCTGGATCTTGTTTTAGCCTGGATTATGCAAGGAGCTAAGGACAATTAATATGGGAAAGGTTTCTGGCAAAATAACATTTTCTATATTCTTCATTTGTCTTTTTTATTTTACACTTTCTAAGAATTTGTTCTCCCAAGATTCACTTCCAAAAATGGAATCTTTTCTTTTGGGAGAACAACTGTTTTTGGGTAATAGCGAAAAATTCGACAGCTCTTATTCTTGTGTTAGTTGTCACTACTTGGAGGCCATTGATACATTTAATTGGAATTCTTCAGCATTCGAAATTGCTGATAGTTTTGCCGATAAAGAGATTGCCGATTACGAAGAAGTTTTGCTTTATGCAATGGCCGAAAAAATGTTTATCGACCACGAAGGTGCAGAAAACCTAAGCGAACCCGATTTTTATGCTTTGAAAGCATATTTAAAATATTTAAAAGAAAAAGGTCCGCCTCAATTAAAAGTGTTTCCTACGAAGTTGTTTTTTTTTGGTGTTACATTAATCTTATTCTTTTTTTTAATTGTTAGCGGAATATTTTTTCGCAAAGTTAAAATTCGATATTTCCATCGTTTGTTTTTAATGGTGATTTTAATTTTCTGGTCAGTTTATTTTTATCCTGAAATAGTTTCCATTGGTCTCCAAAAAAACTACGAGCCAGATCAACCCATTAAGTTTTCCCATAAAACACATTCAACCCAAAACGGGACGGCTTGCATTTATTGTCACCCAGCAGCTCGATATAGTTCATCAGCCGGAATGCCTGGTGTAAATGTTTGTATGAATTGCCATGCTTTGGTGCGCGAGGGTTTGCAGTCGGGGGAAAAAGAAATTAAAAAACTTATTGCCGCATCGGAACAAGGAAATGCCTTACGCTGGATTAGGCTAAATAATCTCCCGGAACATGTGCAGTTTAGTCATGCTTTGCACTACGAAGTGGGCAAGATTGATTGCATTGAATGCCATGGAAAAGTTGAAAATTACAATCGCTTGCTACAAGTTGAAGATCTTTCGATGGGCTGGTGTCTCGATTGTCATGAAACCAAAATGGTTAAAATGCAGGAAAATGGGTTTTACCAAACATTTAAGGCAGGTTTCAACGGAGTTCAAACGGTTTCTGCCGATTCTACTTCTGTGAAAAATCTGGGAGGTTGGGATTGTATGAATTGTCATTATTAAAACGAATGAACGGAAAGATTAAAAATAAAACGCTTAAATATCAAAAACCTTCCTCTCGGCGGGATTTTATAAAACTACTTGGCTATGGTGCCGGAGTTACTGCACTTTTGCCAGCTTGCGAACAGCCTATTCGAAAAATGATTCCCTATTTGGTTCAGCCCGAAGACCTTATTCCAGGGAAAGCATTTCATTATGCAACAACATTCAAGTCGGGTAATTTAATTTGCCCAATTGTGGCAAAACTTCGCGATGGTCGCCCAATAAAAATAGAAGGAAACGAGTTGTCGCAAGTTACATCAGGAGGAACAAATGCTCGTGTGCAAGCTTCAATACTCGATCTCTACAATCCAACTCGCTTGCAAAAACCAATCTCGGGAAATAATGTTTTATCGTGGGATGAAGTTGACCAGCAAATTATTGCAAAGTTAGAAGCATTAAAAGACAAAAAAATTGCTTTGGTCACCGAAACTATTTGTAGTCCATCAGAAAAAAAGATAATTGATATTTTAAGAGTTAAATACCCAAACATTGAACTTCTTGAAATTGATTTTATCTCAAATGAAGCCATTCGCATGGCAAATATAAAATGCTTCGACTTAAATGCAATTCCAATTTATCATTTTGAAAAAGCTGATTTTGTAGTTGGATTTAATGCAGATTTTCTATCTACCTGGATTTCTCCAATTGAATTTGCTAAACAATATTCGACGAGGAAAAACCCGGATGAGAATTTATTAAATCATGTTCAGTTCGAATCTACTTTTACAATTACAGGGGCAGCTGCAGATAAACGTTTTCCAATTAATCCGTCGGAAGAAAAACCAATTCTGGTGGAACTACTTTCACAAATTAAAACTATAAAAGCCAGCGAAATTGTAAATCTTAAAAGTGATAAATTTAATCTTAAAAAGCTGGCTGATAATCTTTTGAAAAATAAAGGGAAAAGCTTGATTGTTTCTGGAACCAACTCGGTTGAAATACAAATTTTGGTGAATGCCATTAATTTTGAACTCGAAAACCTGGGGGCAACAGTAGATTTTAACAATTCTTATTGCATTGGAAAAGGGAAGGCTGAAAATTTGAACCGTTTGATAAACGGGCTGAATAATGGAAATTATTTTGGTGCAATTTTTTACAAATTCGATTTTGGTTTTTTATCAGGTAATTCTGAAAATCTTTTTTCCCACATTGAAAAATTAGACCTTTCTGTTTTTATTGGTACTAATTTGCCTGAAAAAAGCAAAGCATTTAAATATGTACTTCCTGCAAACCATTTTTTGGAATCCTGGTCTGACTACGAAACGAAACATGAATATTTTAGTTTAGGTCAGCCACTAATTAAGCCATTATTTAACACACGTCAGGCCGAAGAAATTTTGAAAAACTGGGCTGGAATTGAAACTTCTTACCACGATTTTATGAAAACACGATGGGAAGAAGAAACGTACACAAAAATTCAAACCGAAAAACCGTTTAATGATTTTTGGAATGAAACGCTTCAAAAAGGGGTTTTGGAAAAAGAAAATAGGGAAATTGAAGTGATAATAGAATGGGATGAAAATGTTTTAAAAAAAATTCAAAAAGACGAGGTTTTCAAGAACGATAAGAAAATTGAAATACATCTTTTTGAATCTTCAGTTCTGGGCGATGGAAATCAAATTTCCAATCCATGGATTTTAGAATTACCCGACCCAATAAGCAAACAATGTTGGGGAAATGCGGCACTTATTTCACCCGAGTTTGCGAAAAAACACGATCTGATTAACGGGCAACATATTGAAATATTGTTAAATAAAAAGGTAGTGGAAATTCCAGTTCTGGTTCTTCCGGGGCAGGCGTCCAATACCATTTCGGTTGCTTTGGGTTTTGGCAAATCTAATTCTGAACTTGGCAAAACAGGTAGCAATGTAAATTATTTTGTTCAAATTGAAAATGGAATACAGAAATACAACTTTTTTGGTGATTTCAGAAAAATAGAAAAGCACACGGAATTAGCAATTGGTCAGTTGCACGATTCGATGGAGGGCAGAGAGTTGATTAAATTTGCAAAGTCGGATGAGTTTGCACAGAATCCCGAGTTATTTAAACATCGGAACCATTTTCCGGAAAATCCCCAATTTTACAAAAAGCCCGAATTCCTTGGTTATCATTGGGGTTTAGCTGTTGATTTGAATAAATGTACGGGATGTAGTACGTGTGTAATTGCTTGTCAGGCGGAAAATAATATTCCCGTAGTTGGCAAAAACGAAGTTATTAATAAACACGAAATGCACTGGTTGCGCGTTGATCGTTATTTTAATGGCGACCTCGACAAACCCAGAATGTTGGTACAACCCGTTATGTGCCAGCATTGCGATAATGCTCCTTGCGAAAATGTTTGCCCGGTATCGGCAACCACCCATAGTTCTGAAGGAATTAATCAAATGGTTTACAATCGTTGTATTGGAACCCGGTATTGTGCCAACAATTGTCCATACAAAGTACGCCGGTTTAATTGGTACGATTACAATAATACCGATATGTTCAAAAACAATGAAGTAGCTGTTTTGGGAATGGGAGATGATTTAACAAGAATGGTTTTAAACCCAGATGTTACGCAACGTTCAAGGGGTGTAATTGAAAAATGCACCTTTTGTATTCAACGAATTATAGATGTAAAAAACAAGGCTAAACTGGAAAACCGACCTGTTTTCGATGGCGAAATAAAAATGGCGTGCGAGCAATCTTGTCCTTCCGATGCCTTGGTTTTTGGAAACATGAATGATGCTGAAAGTCGAATATCAAAATTGATAAAAAGTAACAGGAGTTACCGAATGTTGGAAGAATTATCCACGGAATCATCGGTTTTTTATCAGGCAAAAATTATTAATTCAAATAGTTAAATGGCCAAAGGAAAAAACATAGAAAGCAGAAATGTACAAATTACAGACGAAGTTTGTCGTCCGCTTTATGGCCGTACTTCAAAAAGTTGGTTTTTAGGTTTTTCGTTCGGAATTGTCGGTATTCTGTTTGGAGTTTACGGAATTTATTGTACTCTTTTTAAAGGAATCGGAACATGGGGATTGGATCGAACAATTGGCTGGGGCTGGGCAATTACTAATTTTGTTTGGTGGATAGGAATTGGTCATGCAGGTACATTTATTTCCGCTATTTTGCTTCTTTTCAGACAAAAATGGAGAACCGGGATTAATCGTGCAGCCGAGACAATGACAATTTTCGCCATTATTTGTGCTTCAATTTTTCCAATTATTCATATGGGAAGAATTGCTTTTGCATTTTATACTATTCCATATCCCAATACACGAAATCTCTGGGTTAACTTTAATTCACCATTGTTATGGGATGTATTTGCCATTTTAACTTATTTTATTGTATCTCTTATTTTTTGGTACATCGGCATGATTCCTGACCTGGCCGTGTTGCGCGAAGGGAAAGCCAGAAAATTTAAACGTAAAATTTACAGCCTTTTAAGTTTGGGTTGGCAGGGTACAATTTTCGACTGGAAAAGGTATGACAAAATCATGATTTTACTTGCAAGTATTGCTACGCCACTGGTAATATCAGTTCATTCAATTGTTAGTATGGATTTCGCCACCTCAATTATACCTGGCTGGCATTCAACTATTTTCCCACCCTATTTTGTTGCAGGTGCTATTTTCTCGGGTTTTGCAATGGTTCAAACTTTAATGATTATTACCCGAAAAGTTTTAAATCTGGAACGGCACATAACCGTGAAACATATAAATTCGATGAATAAAATTATTCTACTAATGGGCTCAATTGTGGCATTTGCTTATTTCATCGAAATATTTTTTGCTTTTTTTTCAGGGAATGAATTTGAAGAATTTATGTTCTTGAATCGGGCAACGGGTCCGTATGCAATTTGGTTTTGGATAATGATGTTCTGCAATATTATTATTCCTCAATTTCTGTGGTTCAAAAAAATAAGAACAAATATTGCTGTCACTTTTGTTTTTTCAATTTTAATAAATTTTGGAATGTGGTTGGAACGATTTACGATTGTAACCACTTCGCTTCATCGTGATTTTATGCCCTCAAACTGGACTATTTATAAACCAACTTTTGTTGAAGTATCTTTATTTATTGGTAGCATCGGACTTTTTATAACTCTATATCTTGTATTTCTTCGATTGTTCCCTATTATTTCATTTTCCGAAATCAAACATCAAAACTTAGAAAATGAAGAATAAAATATTGATACTACATAGCGGCAATGAAAAAGAATTTATCGAAGGAATTGAGTTTATCGAAAATTTGGGATTTAAAATAAACCAGTTTTATTCACCAATTCCAATAAATCGTTTTCAAAATAACAGATTGCATAAAAAAACGATAATTCCGGCAGTTGGTTTAATTTTTGGAATTTTGGGCGCAATTGGAGGATTTACTTTACAATACTGGGTAAATACAGTGGCATATCCACTAAATTTTGGAGGAAAACCATTGCTGGCACTTCCTTCTTTTATACCTGTAATTTTTGAATGTGCTCTATTAAGTTCAGCAGTGGCAATGTCAATTGTTTTTTTTGCAAAACGGAAAAAGAAAAATCCGGTTGTAATCGATAATTTATTGTCGAAAGACGAATTTGTGGCTGTTCTAAAAAGAAATTCTGAAATGGAGAAGAACGTTGATGTTTGGGCAAAGCAAGAATCTTTTAAGTTAAACGTAATAGTTTACGATGATTAAAAGCAATTTAAAATATTTGGTGGGTTTAGTCATTATCGGAATTTTAATTTTGGTGTTTTTTTTCGATGCTAACACATTCACGATATTAGATTTTTGGGTTAGTTGGTTACTAAACATTTTCTATTTTCTGATGATCGCCCTTTTTGGAAATCTTTTTTTATCGTTTCATATTCTTGCCAATACAAAGTGGCATTTTTCGCTCGAACCCATTTTAGTTCTAGCAGGAAAATTAACCGTTTTTGTTGCTATTTTATTTATTCCTTTATTTTGGGGAATGAATAGTTTGTTCCCGTGGATTGACGATGCAACTATTTCTGGAACAAAAAATTTGTATTTAAACGTTCCATTTTTTATCGGACGAACTATTCTTGTATTTATTATTTGGCTTGTTCCGGGATTTTTTATTTCAAAACTTGTAACTGAATCTTCAAAAGGTAAGTTGAAATTTGTTGCTGGCATAATTACCGTATTTTACATTTTTGCATTTATTGTTTTTTCACACGATTGGTTATTATCAATCATTTCCGATTGGCACAGTACTCTTTTTGGGTGGTTTATTTTTTCCGGATTGCTACTTACCGGAATGTCGTTTGTTGCAATTGTATATTTGCTTTTCGTCAAAACTAACAAAAGTATTATTCTCGATTCTTCAAGATATCTTTTTACATTTTCAAGTGTTTGGATGTATTTGTGGTTTTCGCAATTTATGCTAATATGGTATGGAAATATACAACATGAAACGTTCTATTTTTCAAGACAATTCTTTTATTTTCAACCATTGTTTTATGCTAACTTACTTTTGAGTTTTGGCATTCCATTTGTTTTGCTCCTCTCAAAAACACAAAAAAAGAGTCCTGTTTTATTAGGTATTTCAGCTGTTTCTGCACTTATTGGACAATGGATTAATTTATACATAACAATCTACCCGGCTGTTTTTCCGGATGTAAAATTTGATGTTCTGCCGGTTTTCATTTTTAGTATATTATTGGTTTTGTTTTTGATCCCGTTTATTTTGAAATTGAAATCGAAGAAGGTAACTCTGATTCTTCTTTTGGCAGTATTATTTTTAGGTGCGTGCAACAACCATAAAGATCATCCTGGTTACGAATATATTCCTGAAATGACTTATTCCCGTGCATTTCAAACCTATTCTGAAAATCCAATTTTTAAGGATAGTGCAACTATGAGGAATCCGATTCAAGGAACTGTTCCGCGCGAAATGATCCCTTTTCAGTATAAAAAAACGAGCGAGGATCGTTTGGCGGCAGGTATAAAATTGCAAAATCCAGTTGATTCAACAATGCAAAATATTGATGAAGGAAAATTTCTGTACGAATCGTTTTGTTTGCATTGCCATGGCGAAAAGGGAGATGGAATGGGAAAACTATTTACCGAAAAATTCTATACTTATAAACCGGGAGTTTTAAATGGCTCTAAGATTCAATCTGTTCCCGAAGGCGAAATTTACCAGGTTATTTCCGAAGGTTTTAATTTAATGGGGCCACATAAAACCATTTTACTTCCTAATGAAAGATGGAAAATTGTACACTACATCAAATCTTTTGGTATCGCAACAACCGATTAAAAAAAAAATTATTTTTTCATCGCATTTATAGGGTGCTTAAGTTTGGCAGTTTGATTCTCTTTTCACAATTTTGAACACAGCAAAAAAAACCCGTCGATGACTTATAAAAAGAAGCTAATTATTTTCTCCTTAATTGCCCTATTTTTTTCCTGGAGTTGTTCAACAAACCCTAAAGATATAAACCTTATGATTCAGCAAGAGTTTGAAGGAAACTGGACATTCAGCCAGGTTGGAAAAAATGAGTGGCTTCCTGCAACTGTTCCTGGAACTGTACATACCGATTTGCTCGCTAATAATAAAATTGAAGACCCATTTTATCGATTAAATGAGCACGATTTGCAATGGATAGACAAAGTGGACTGGGAATATAAAACGACTTTTACTATTGATAAAATACTACTTCAAAAAGATCAAATTGAACTCGATTTTAAAGGTCTGGACACATACGCGGATGTTTTTGTAAATGGCAAAAAAGTTTTGGAAGCGGACAATATGTTTCGCGAATGGAAAGTCAACGTGAAAAAAGCAGTGAAGGTTGGGGAGAATGAGTTGCATGTTGTTTTACAGTCACCGATAAACGAAGGAATAAAAAAGTACGATGCGCAAGGATTTGTAATTCCTGTATCGGAAAACGATCAGGCAATAAATGGAGAGGTTGAAGATGGGAAAATGGTCAGTGTTTACACACGAAAAGCAGGATACCATTTTGGCTGGGACTGGGGACCGCGTTTGGTAACAAGTGGAATTTGGCGACCGGTGACTTTAAATGCTTGGGACGAAGCAGATATTATCAATCTGCAAATAGTACAAAATAAGGTAAGCGAAAAAGAAGCAACTTTTACCGCGGTTTTTGAAATTGATGCCGTGCAAAATGGAAGCGCTTTATTGTCTGTTAACATCGATAGCATTTCCCTTGCCTCAGCTGCTATTCAACTACAAAAAGGTATTTCAAAATATTCAGTTGATTTTAAAATTGAAGAACCAAAACTTTGGTGGACAAATGGTTTAGGACAACCTAATTTATATAACATTTCTGGAGAACTGGATATTGATGGTCGAAAAGTTGTAGAAGGTACACGCATTGGAATTCGTACTTTGGAGTTGATTCGTGATAAAGACGACGATGGAACTTCGTTTTATTTTAAACTGAACGGACACCCGGTTTTTATGAAAGGTGCCAATTATATTCCCAATGATGTTTTTCTGCCACGTGTGACCGAAGAAAATTACCAAACCGTTGTTGAAACCGCTAAAAATTCGAATAATAACATGCTTCGCATTTGGGGTGGAGGTGTTTATGAAGAAGATATTTTTTATGATCTCTGCGACGAAAACGGGATTTTGGTTTGGCAGGATTTTATGTTTGCATGTGCCATGTTTCCTGGAGATGAAGCTTTTTTGGAAAATGTAAAACAAGAGGCTATCGATAATGTAAAACGTTTACGAAATCATCCGTCCATTGCATTATGGTGTGGTAATAACGAAATTTTAGCTGCCTGGTTTGGCTGGGGTTGGAAACAAAAAGAGGAAGCTAAAAGTCAGGAAAATGCAGATATAATATGGCAGTCGTATGTCGATATTTTTCATAAGACATTACCCGATGTTGTGGCTGAACTCGATCCGCAACGAAGTTATTGGGGCTCAAGTCCGTCATCGGGATTGGGAGTGCCAGCCGACCTGGTAAATGGCGATGAACATTATTGGGGCGTATGGTGGGGAAAAGAACCTTTCGAAACTTATGCAACCCACTTACCACGATTTATGAGTGAATATGGTTTTCAGTCATTCCCGGAAATTTCGACGGTTCGAAAATATGCTTCGCCCGAAGATTATGATATTTTTTCAGAGGTAATGAAGTCGCACCAACGTTCTTCTATTGGAAATGGAACCATAGAACATTACATGCTAAAAGAGTACAAAAAGCCGAAAGATTTTGAATCGTTTTTGTATGTAAACCACGTGTTACAAGCCGAAGGAATTAAGCTTGGACTGGAAGGTCATCGCCGGGCAATGCCATTTAATATGGGAAGTTTGTACTGGCAAATTAACGATTGCTGGCCCGTTGCATCGTGGAGTTCAATCGATTATTACCAAAATTGGAAAGCACTGCAATACTATGTGAAAAAAGGTTTTGAGCAGGTTTTGGTTAGCCCGTATATTGATGGAGTAAAATTGCGAGTTGGAATTGTAAACGATCGATTGGAAAAAGTAAATGCTCAGTTGAAATTAAGGTTGATGGATTTTAATGGTGAAGTAATTTGGGAAGAAGCTTCAATTGTTAAAATACCAGCCAATTCAAGCGATATTTATTACGATGCGAATCGTTGGGAATTTACTTATCGTAAAAATTTACTAAATCTTGTTTTTACGGCCGAAATTGTTGAAGATGAAAAGTCCCTGTCGAAAAATACATTTTATTTTCGACCATTTAAGGAATTAAAAGTAGAAGCTCCAAAAGTTGAATATTCAATTTCCGGTACTGATTCAGGTTTTGATATTGAATTAAAAACCAACAAACTTGCAAAAAACGTTTATCTGCAAATTGCTGATGAAAAAGGATTTTTCTCGGATAATTATTTCGATCTGCTTCCAGGCGAGAAAGTAACTGTTAATTTGAAAACAAAAATTTCGGAAGAGAGGTTAAATGAGATTCTGACAATTCGTACTTTGGATGATGCATTTTAAAATATACAGATTAACAACGGCAAATTAGGAAGTCGATTATTAACTAATAACTCAAAATAATGAGAATACTATTCATATTTTTCATCGCAGTATTTCCTTTTTTTATGGGAAAACCAGCAAAAGATACCAAAGTTATTTTGGAGGATATTTCGGGGAAAATGCAAATTGGAACCCAAACTGTTGGAGAAAAAGGGAAAGCTACTTTTCAATATCTGAATGGAGGAACTTACCGTTTGGCAATAGAATTTCCTCAACAACAAGGGAAGTGGATTAAAGAAAAACCCAAACATAGTACTTTAACAAAAGCTACTTTTAATGAGAAAATAAAAACTTATTATTATCAAGGTAACGAGGGATTTTTTTCTGTAAAACTCAAGAAATTCAGGAAGATTGATCGCGATTCTTTTCGTGCCGTATTTAAAGAGGAAAGAAATGAAACGGATCAAAAAATTATTATTGCAGAATTTATTGCAAAAAAAAATGGAGCTCAATTTTCGTTGTTAGTTAAAAAACTTACAGCAAAACAATTCAAAAAGGCAACCGATAAAGTTGGAAATGATATTTCTATGATTTCAATTCAGAATATTAAATAGAAAGAGAAAGAAAGAATGACATCTCTCAAATTGAAAAATAAAAAGATGTCATCCTTAAACTATTACGGTTGATTAAATAATTTCTAAGTTTTTCCCAACTTTTATAAAAGCTTCAATAGCGCGGTCGATTTGTTCTGTTGAGTGTGCGGCAGAAAGTTGTACCCTGATTCTGGCTTTTCCGCGCGGAACCACCGGGAAACAAAATCCAATTACATAAACCCCTTCTTTTAATAATTCGTCGGCAAATTTTATGGCAAGCGGTTCATCGTAAAGCATAACCGGAACAATTGCGGTATTCCCTTTTACAAGGTCGAACCCGGCAGCTTCCATTTTTGTACGAAAGTGTTTTGCATTGGCCATCGTTTTTGCTGGTAATTCACCGGAACCCGATAACATTTCAATTACTTTTAAAGTTGCACCAACTGTTGCCGGAGCCAAAGTATTGGAGAAAAGATAGGGTCGGGAACGTTGTCGCAACATATCAATAATCTCTTTTTTCCCCGATGTACAACCTCCATTTCCACCTCCCATTGCTTTTCCGAAAGTAGTGGTAATAATGTCGATTTTCCCCAATAAGTCGAAATGTTCAGCCGTGCCCCGACCTGTTTTTCCAATGTAACCTGTTGCATGAGAATCGTCAACCATAACCAGCGCATCGTATTTTTCTGCCAACTCAACAATTTCAGGAAGTTTTACCAAATCCCCATCCATGGAAAATACGCCATCGCTTACAATTATTCTGTATTTTGCATGGGCTGCGTCTTTCAAACATTGCTCCAATTCTTTCATATTCGAATGTTTGTAACGAAAACGTTGGGCTTTACACAAACGCACTCCGTCTATAATTGAAGCGTGATTTAATTCATCGGAAATAATTGCAGAATCATTTCCAAGTAGTGGTTCAAAAACACCACCATTTGCATCAAAAGCAGCCACATATAAAATTGTGTCTTCGGTTCCCAAAAACTCCGATGTTTTCTCTTCTAATTCTTTATGAATTTGCTGAGTTCCACAAATAAAACGAACCGATGAAAGTCCAAAACCCCAGTCGTTCATTATGTTTTGTGCCGCTTTCACAACTTCAGGATTGTTTGCCAAACCTAAATAGTTATTGGCACAAAAATTTAAAACTGTTTCACCTGTTGAAACAGAAATCTCGGAACTTTGCGAAGTCGTGATAATACGTTCGCTTTTATACAAACCCTGTTCTTTTAATTCATCGAGGGTTTTTTGGAGGTCTTGTTTTATTTGTCCGTACATTTTTGAAATTTTAATTTGTAAATACAAATTAAATGATAGTTGAATTATTAAACGTTGATAAAAAGCAGTAAACTGCTTTTCTGTTATTTATGCTTTTTCTCATTTGCGTATTCTCCCATTCAATTCTTATTTTCTTATATCTTTGCAGCAAAATTTATAAAACCGTTTAAATGACAGACAGGAAAGTTCGGGTACGATTCGCCCCAAGCCCAACAGGGCCGCTGCACATGGGTGGTGTGCGTACAGCTTTGTTTAATTACCTATTCGCAAAGAAACATGGTGGTGATTTTATCCTCAGAATTGAAGATACTGACCAAACAAGATACGTACCCGGAGCAGAGAATTATATTATTGAAAGTTTAAACTGGTGTGGATTAAATCCGGTTGAAGGTCCTGGCATTGGAGGCGATTTTGGTCCTTATCGTCAGAGTGAACGTAAAATGATGTATAAAAAATATGCCGACCATTTAATTGAATCCGGCTGGGCCTATTATGCTTTCGATACAACAGAGGAAATTGCCGAACTGAGAACTGAGGCGGAGGCAAATAAAGAGACTTTTTCGTATGGAATTGCAACACGTGAGAATTTAAATAATTCACTCAATCTTTCCAAAGAGGAGGTAAAACAAAAAATTGATGCTGGCGAAAATTATGTAATCCGATTTAAAATGCCGGCTGACGAAGATGTAACAGAATCTGATATCATTCGTGGCAGTGTAACTTTTAATACTACAAAAAGTCTCGACGATAAAGTTCTATTTAAGTCGGACGGTATGCCAACATACCATTTGGCAAATGTAGTTGACGACCATTTAATGGAAATTTCGCATGTTATTCGTGGCGAAGAATGGCTGCCTTCGATGCCCTTGCACGTTTTATTGTACCGTGCGCTTGGGTGGGAAAATACAAAACCACAGTTTGCACATTTACCTCTAATTTTAAAACCTGTTGGCAAAGGAAAACTCAGTAAACGAGATGGTGACAAATTGGGTTTCCCGGTTTTCCCATTGGAATGGACAGACCCCAAAACAGGTGATATTTCAAAAGGTTACCGTGAAGAAGGATACTTTCCTGAAGCATTTATAAATATGTTGTCATTATTGGGATGGAATCCCGGTACAGAACAAGAATTATTTTCGTTGGATGAACTGACAAAAATATTTAGTTTGGAACGTGTAGTAAAATCAGGCTCTCGCTTCGACCCGGAAAAAGCAAAGTGGTTCAACAAACACTATTTTCAAACAAAGTCGGTGGAAGAGTTAAGTAATTTGTTTAAAATTGTTTTAGCTGAAAAAGGAGTTGAATCGCACAATGAAAAAACTTCTGCCGTTGTTTCAGAAAT
>Ga0307989_1000781_pt1 | contig 18851 bp, 10 predicted proteins | sample EllFjometagen185_FD_203164 | JGI IMG/M metagenome (GOLD analysis project Ga0307989, IMG submission 203164) | Marine microbial communities from Ellis Fjord, Antarctic Ocean - #185 | ecosystem: Environmental > Aquatic > Marine > Unclassified | place: Southern Ocean | collected 2014-10-08
CATTCGGCGGCTTATGATTAGAAACAAATCCATATAAACTATCCTTTAACTGTCAAGCCAAACATTTGTTGCAAACTGGTAAAATCCTAATGGACCGGAAGGATGTGGCGTAATCCCTTTAACGTTTTCATTAGCTGCATCAAGAAAATCAAGAAAAGACATGACGGCAATACCACCATCATCCTGCAACATTTGCTGCATTTCGCCATACATTTCTTTCCGTTTTTCAAAATCAGTTACAGCACGTGCACCAACTAATAATTCATCAAAACGTTTGTTGCTCCATTGTGATTCGTTGTATGAAGCCCCGGATTTATAAGCTAAACTAAACATTAAGTCTGGCGTTGGTCGTGGATCCCAGATGGAAGTACAAATTGGTTTTTTCATCCAAACGTTACCCCAATAGGAATCTGACGGTGCTTTAATCAAATTAATTTTCACTCCGGCAGCCCTGGCTGTTTCCTGGAAAACTTCACAAGAAGCGATGGAACCTGTCCCTGTGGTTTCTGAAGTATAAAGATCAATCGGCTTGTTTTCAAAACCTGCTTTTTTGATATGGAAGCGCGCTTTATCAGGATCATATTCACGCTGAGGAATATCATGGTTGTAGTAGGGATCAAAAGAAGAAATGGGATGATCATTACCAATATGGCCAAATCCCTTGTAAACAGCTTTCAGGATCATTTTTCGATCAAGTGCGTATTTCAGAGCCAATCGAACATTTTTATCGTTACTGGGTGCACGATCTAACATCATGGCTAAATTACTATATTGAGCACTCTTGGCCTGGATGATTTTTGTGCCTCTGTGACGCTTGATCAGTGGTACTGTTTTCGGATCCAAATAGAGCATCAGATCGATATCACCGGAAAGCAGTGCGTTAACTCGGGCAGTCGGATCTCCGACACCAATATATTCAATCTCATCCACATAAGGTCCACCTGGTCCCCAATAGTTAGGGTTTCTTTCCAGAATGTATGTGACACCGGCTTTGTACTCTTTCACTTTAAAAGGACCGGTACCATTGGTCGTGGTTTTAAAATCTTTATACCCTTTTGAGATAATATGCGCCCGGGTATCACTCATGATTATCGGAAAATCGGCATTGGAAGAAGCTAGAGTGAATTCGACGGTGTGTTTATCCAGTGCCTTCATCCCTTTGATCTGTTTAAAATAGGGTTTGGCAGGTGATTCTGATTTTTCATGGATATGATGATGAAAACTGTAAATGACATCTTCTGCCTCGAAGCTTTTGCCATCATGAAAAACGACACCTTTTCGGAGATGAAATACCCACTTAGAAGCCTTTTCACTGGATTCCCAGGATGTAGCCAAATGAGGTATCGGTAGCAGATCCGGTCCTCTGTTAACCAATGCGTCATAAACAGCAAATCCCCTCAGAAAATCAGCGGTGCTTTCATAACCGGCAGGATCTAAAGTATCAATGGTTTGTGACGCTTCAACACCGACTGTGAGGCGTCCGCCACGCTTAGGTGTTTCAGCAAAAGCATCTGTGGTCATCAGGCTCCCCAGGGCAGTAGTGGAAATACCTGCTGCTGCCGCCAGTCTTAAAAAGTCCCGGCGGGGAAGTGAACCCTTTTGAAATTCATTTTGATATTGCTTGATCTTATCAGTCATAACTTCTCTTTGTTTGAATTTGCGATATTACGCTTCCATTGATGTCAGTAGCATCTGGATGCATAAATTTGAAATGCCTGCGAAACCACAGACATTGGGAAATCAATATTTACTAACGGGGAAATGGTCGCAGGTACGAGTATCTTTATTTATAATATAATAAAAATAATTAACGATAGACAATGATACTATCCGATAGCCTTAAGATTGAAATCGTTTGAAAATGTTTATTAAAGGAATCCCTGGTAGTTTTTCTGAACCACCGACTGGTACATTAAATTAATAAAACCGATATAATCAAATACCGGTAGATTTACAGTTTTCTGAATATCTGCCGCAAAAGTAGGCAGGGTCGTACACTCCAATAGAATAGCGCCCATATCAGGGTGTTTAGCAACGGTTTCTTTTACAATTTCCACCACCTCCTTCTTCAGCAGATCGATATCCATCGTTGTTTGTGTCCCTCCCATATGAGTGGCATAAAATTCACTGGATTTTTCCAGACCAATAGTAACAATCGGTGCTGTTTTTTGGATTCCTACCGGTTCCAAAAATTCGTAGCTTAAATTTTTTGCTGATGCCGTAACAATACCAATAGTTTGATCGGGTCGGATCATTCTCTCAATGAGGGGCACAAGCATCAAAGGAGAGGTAAATACCGGGATATTAACTGCCTTGGCTAATACTTTCTGAACTAAGGAAAAAAAACCACAACACATGACGATTGCAAGGACACCATCAGCTTCCATCTCTTTTGCAGCTTCGATGGTTTTGATAACATCAGGTGTATAGTTTCCATTGCTATCTGTTAAAGGAGGGAAAGGATTGTCTGGTAATCCTTTAATAACTTTCATTCGTACCGGGAAATCATAGCTACTGGCATTTCCAACATCTCCCGCTATCATCGGGTACAATCCAACAACGTCGAGCATAAGAATGCCGATAGCTTCTCCATAATACCTTTTACCACCTGTTACTTTCATTTTCTGTTTTTTTATTTATTAAATTATACCAATAAAAATTAGAGATTTTTTGCAGTATTTTCTTTAGCATTTCTCAGCATAAATGACGAATGTATGTCAATAATTTTAATAAAAATAGGTGAAATAGTTTTTATGTAGTTTTAATGACACGTTCGTACCATTTTTAAACATAATAATTTTCAAAGATTATAAGATTAGCTAGCCACCTGTCTATTCTGTTTTATTAATCAACCAGGGGGCTAAACTGCCGTCAGGATAAGTTTTTCCTGTATCCACATGACGCTGACGTAACAAAATTCCTGCTCCGTTGGTCAACCATACCGCCCAACAATCCTGGTCGATAATTTTCTGGGCCTCAACATAAAGACTAGCTCTTTTTTCAGTATCCATTTCAAATTCAGCTTGTTCAATGAGTTGGTCGTACCCTTTATTACTCCATTGACTAAAATTCCATAGTTCACCGGAACGAAACCAGTTTAAAAGAATTGATGGATCCATAATACCAGTGAAAAAAGTAAGGTAAAGATCACATTGCCCAAGACCTGCTAATTGACTTGCCCTGCCGACCTTTTGGATATTGAATGACACCTCAATACCGATTTGATTCAGGTTATCTCGAATAATCTCTGCAATGATTCGATCTGTTTCAGATGGCATTATTAAGAGTTCAACTTTAATTTTTGTATTGCCAATGACTTTTTTTAACAATAGCTGCGCTTTTTTAAGGTCCTGTCGACGATGGGGTGCCTCTTTCCAATGACCGATGACTTCGGGAGCAATCGGTGCATAAGCACGTTTTGGAACTCCCCAGAAAGCTTTTTTAATTATTCTGTCCACATCAATGGCATTTCGTATTGCCTGTCGAACTCTAAAATCATCGAAGGGTTTGCGGGTGACATTAAACCCAACCAACCAACAGTCCAATCCCTGATTTACTTCATGGACGATATTGGGCAGGTCACGAATTTTTTTATAATTAACGAAAGGGAGTCTCACAATATCGATTTCTCCACTCTTAGCCTTTTTGGAAACTTCATGATCCTTGATCGGCATAAACCAAATGGCGTCTAATTTTGGTATATCTCCCCAATAGTTGGCAAAACGGCGTAATTTAATGACTTGTTGGGGTGAGAGGGAATCCATTTCATAAGGACCGGTTCCAACCGGTGAGAAAGCAAATTGGATGGGCCCCATCTCCTCAAATGCCCGCTTGGAAATAATCTGGCCTGGTGTAAATGGTAAAATGGCTGAAAAAAGATGAGAACATGGTGCTTTTAAAACCAATTTTAAAGTGTAACGATCAAGAATTTTTACGGATTCAATAATACCTAAGTTAGCTTTATAATATCCTTGAGCAGCCCTTTCCAGAGAAAAGCACACATCTTCTGCTATTAATTCTCCATATCCGCGATGAAATTCTATTCCCTGGCGTAGGTGAAATACAATTTCTCGTTTGTCGCGGGAAACTGTCCAGTCTTCGGCCAGTGCAGTTGTATAATCCCATGATCCTTCCTGATATTTTACTAAACCGTTATAGATGCAGCGGATTATTGGGAAATCAGTCGTAGTCCCCAATGCATATGCAGGGTCCAGACTGATCGGAGGTGCCCACATCCCGATTTTTAATGTGTTACCATTGCCAAAAAACAGGTCGTTTTTTGATAAATAACGTTGTTTTTCAACCGGAGGGATTACGGCAAGATGTCCAATATCCTCACCTTTTACAGCTTGTATCAGGCAGCATACCAAAAAGGGTAAGTTCAGGGCAGTTTTATTGGCGTTTTGTTCAAAAGACCCATAGGTCAATAATATTGTTGTATAAGCAGCCAGAGGACAGGGTAATCGTGCACATAAAGTAGCAATTGGAATATTTTTTTTATAAAATGCTTCTGCTGCTGCAATCGTTTCATGGAGGCATGGCGTATTAGGGAAAAAGAGAACAGCGCTGCTTTCTGATGCTTCTGCAATAATATTCCAAACTGTATTGTCATTGGCTTCTAATATCCGCACACCATTTCGAATCTGACTGAGTTCGCGAAACAATTGTGCAGCGTGATGAAAAGTTAGCCCTGAACCGATGATATACAGTTCCCGACTATGGGATACCATTTCCACTAAGATTTGGAATGTATCTTTCTCAATTTTGTTCACGAATTGAGTCATCCCCGAAGTGAATTTTTTCAGTTCCTGACTCATCAGGTTGTTTTTTCGCTCCAGATTTGAAACAGCTCCATCCAGGGTTTCGGTCTTATCCATCAATTGACTGCGTAGTGCTTCTAGAAACTCAGCATATCCAGGATAACCGAGTTGTTTAGCAAAGCGCATCACACTGCTTTCGCTTGACCCACATGCCAAGGCAAGTTTTCGCACACTCTTGAAGATTACTTGATCTGGGTTATTAAGAATATAACGGCCCACCAGATTTGCTTTGGCAGTAAGCGTTGGCATTCTTTCTTCAATCTGTCGTAACACAGATAATTGACCATTTTTTTTTTGAATCATTTCGAAAAATACTCTTTGATATAGTTTCTGTGAATCTTGAAGTCCGCTGAAATGAGAGATTAATTACAGATAATTAGGCAAAGTCAGTTTCACAATTTGTTCAGTTTTAATTCCGTGCTAAGTGCCTCATTCTGCGGAGAATGTTATTGAATGTCATCTTTTTTTTTCCAAAGTATCAGAAAAGGTCGTTAAAATTCACTAACCAGCAACATTTGATATAATTAAAAAATTGTACAATATACACCCGGTCAGATCTATTTTCTATAATCCTTGCTAATCATAAACCAACAATGTCATAATTCACCACGATTATTAGAGTATTCAAGCTCATATTTTAGATCAACACGAATATTTCCTGCTAAATGCTAAAAAAAACACACTTAAACTGGCCATCAGTAAATCTCTAAAAGATTTTCCTACTGTCCAAATATCATATTTATTTGGATCTTCGCTAACTAATCGAGCTACAATTTCCAGTGATATTGATATTGCGATTGCTGCTAACGCTGTCATATCATTTGAAGAGAAAATTAAGATTCAAGATGCGCTAACATCTTCGCTTAAACAACAGATAGACCTGATTGATCTCAATCTCGTATCAGGACCAATATTGCAGCAGGCACTGTGTACCGGTGAACTGATTTTTAATAAGGCATCGATCCTGTTGGCCTCAATAATTAAACGAATGTGATTTAACCAGGCTGACATGATGCCATATGTAGAACGAATGCTGAACTCACATTGCAAAAGGTATATCAATGGATAAAAATATCATTTTATCTAAAATCGAATCCCCCGAACGTTGCACAAACCGCATCAAAGCAAAAATACCATCCAGTCCGGAAGCTCTATCAGCACCCTTACAGCATAAAGCAAGGAGTTAAGAATCACAGTATAATAGTCCTACAGTCTACTAATAATACGATAAATGTGTGTTGTTTTTTGATTATTTTTTGTACTATCATTAATGTTTATTTGCTTTTTACTGTATCACGCCAAAAATTCTAAGCAGCAACATTGTCATTATTAAAAAGGATTGGGATTTATAAACTATCATTAAATGGAAGAATAGCCTATGCCAGATAAAAACAATAAGAAGAAATTTCTTTTGAACCTTGAGAAATCAATCGATACCATTTCCACAAAAGTTAAGAATTCACTTGAATTGATTCAATCAGATGCTCCAAATAGTTTGGAATGGTTAAAAAAATCCATGCACCCTTATTTCTTTGCCGCATTTGAAGATGAATCAGAAGCTGTTTCTTCACTGGTTACCAATTTATCCCGTCTGAGTAAAAATCATCAATTGGTACTGGTTGACCGGGAAAAAACACTGATATTAGCAAAACAAATGGTTAGAGGATCTATCGCAGAAAGCATCTCTGCCTTAAAAGATAAAAATATTTCAACCTCCTATATTTCCAAATCGTATCAAAACCTTCCCAATACAGACAAAAAGTTGGAAGTTCATCGCTTTGATTTCGACACTAAAAGTGATAATGAGATTGCACAGGCAGGGATTCATCAGATACCGGAACAAATCAAAGAACCTGTGTGGCAAGCGATGAAAAAAAATTATAAAGATTATGATTTTGAGAAATATGACGCCCAACTGAACATGTTTTGGTCCAATAATGAAAGGTACATTAGAGTTTCTTCATATGATAGCGTCGCACGGTTAATGTGGTTGTATCAGAAAACAGGATCTCATGGCGGTATTTATTTTGATTTGGAAAAAATAGAGACAAATGAAGCGTTAAAGGAAACCAGGATTTTTTTTGGCGTTGGTAATCCACCCCAAAAACAGTTTCTGCTGCAGTTGGTCAAAATTCTCAATCGTATGAATATGGGGATTCATCGATGTGTGTGTACATCCATCAGTAATGGGATTCAACCCTATTTCCTGGGATCATTTTGTGTGACAACTCAAAATGGAAAACGCATCAGGAAGGAAAGTGAAACTTACCAAAATTTGAAGCGAGAGTTTTACAATACCCAAATATTTAGTTCCGACTCATCAACTTACAATACCTTATACATTCCGGGAAAAATGGATGGTGAGGATTGTTCCCTGGTGGATGCCTTCATCGGATTTTGTCATACCAACCTGGCACATAATCAACCAGAGAACTTTGTTCTGGAAACTGTCACCAGGGCTTTTCATTCCCATATTGATATCTCCACACAGCTCATTGATCTGTTCAAATTACGATTTGATCCCACCCTTAAAAGTCGAAAAACCAAATATCAGAAAGCGCTGGAAGAAACAGTCGCAATGATTGAACATCATAACACTGGCCGGCGGAATATGGACAATCACCGACGAACCATTTTTAAGTGCTGTCTTTCCTTTATCCGAAATACCTTAAAAACCAATTTCTATGTTCAGGAAAAACATGCGCTTTCATTCCGATTAGATCCGGTTTATTTGACTGAATTAGGGGAAGCCGCAACTTCGGATTTGCCAGCAGATCGTCCTTTCCGAATTACATATTTTTATGGGCATTTGGGTCCCGGTTTTCATATTGGTTTTTCTGACATCGCCAGAGGTGGTTGGCGAACTTTGATCACTAAAGGGCGAGATGATTATGTGAATAATGCTAATACGGTTTTTAGAGAAAACTATGTTTTAGCCCATACCCAGCATTTCAAAAACAAAGACATCTATGAAGGTGGATCGAAAATGGTGGCAATATTAAACGCCGGAGATGTTAGCGATGCTGAGCAGATTAAACACCTGCTTTACAAACACCAGTTTGGATTTACCAATGCCTTTTTGGACATCTACATCACCGAAAATGGATCACCTGTCAATCCGGCGGTTATAGATTATTATGGAGAAGATGAAGCCATTGAACTGGGGCCGGATGAAAACATGCATGACATTATGATTGAGACCATTGCTGACCAGGCAAAAAAGCGAGGTTATGTGTTGGGGACAGGTATCATGTCAAGTAAAAAGGCAGGTATCAACCATAAGGAGTACGGTGTTACGTCAACCGGTGTTGTCAAGTTTGCAGAAGTCACCTTGGAAGAACTGGGTATTAACATGCGGAAGGACGCTTTTTCCGTAAAATTTACCGGGGGTCCCAATGGTGATGTGGCTGGAAATGCTATGCTACAAATGTTAGATCAATGTCCAAAAGTAAAAATCAACATGATTCTAGATGGAACGGGTGCCTTTTTCGATCCATCGGGGGCTGAACACAATGAACTCCGGCGGATTTTATTAAAAGAAGACCTGGCCGCTTATAACCCTATAGCACTGCATCCGGGAGGGTTTATTTTATATCGGCAGCAGAACAAGATGGATGGGATTCGGCAGTTGTTTAAAAAAATCACCAGTACCATTTCCGGCTTGAAAGAAACCTGGGTATCTACGGATGAGTTTTATCGTGAATTTGACAACATGATATTTAATGTCGAATCGGATCTGTTTATTCCCGCAGGAGGGAGACCGGAAACGATTGATATTAATAACTATCATCGACTCTTTAAGAAGAATGGAAGCCTTATGAACAAAGCGATTGTAGAAGGGGCTAATTCGTTTATCACACCAGCGGCTCGGGTTGAATTACAGAGAAAAGGGATGGTGGTGATCCGTGATGCATCCGCAAATAAGTGCGGTGTCATCTCTTCTTCTTATGAAATTATCGCGAATTTGTTACTGTCCGAAGAAGAGTTCTTAGCAAACAAAGAAGAATATGTCGACAATGTGATATCCATCCTTAAAAAACGGGCAGAAGATGAAGCCAGACTCATCTTTAACCGTTATAAACAATCCGAGGGAGATTTACTTTATACCGAAGTGTCTGATGAGATTAGTCTTGAAATCAATGGCCATTATGCCAGATTATTTGACTATTTTAAAGAACACATTGAACTGTGTGATCAACCGCTGTATCAAAAATCGATTTTGGCGCATCTCCCTGTCATATTAAGGGAAAATAAGCAGTTTAAAAAACGGATAGGCACCTTACCCGATAAATATAAAGCTGCGATATTAGCCAGCGAAATCGCTTCTTCAATGGTTTATGTCGGAGACAATAATGCAGGCTTTATGCACATGGTAGAAGGCCATTTAAAAAGAATGGCTGAACCAGTTTAATTTTAAGATTAAGGGATAAATCACTTTTTTACTGATCCCATGGAGACGGGGGCGTTGTACAATTCACAACGTTCCCGGACCATAACATACTTACTTCAGAAAATATTGTTTCGGCTTTTTTCCTGGATGGTTTGAGTTATATAGTGCTCATCCATTTTAGTCGCTTTGGGGGGCGTTGATCGTGACACCAAAATTTGGCCAACCTGATCTTCTAGTTGACGCAATCTTTGGGAAACCGCGGATTGGGTGATGTGTAATTGAGTGGCTGCTTTTTCAAAATTACCAGCACTAATAATAGCGGCTAAGGCTTCTAATTGTCGATAATCCAACATGGTTATAAATATGATTAATGATGTAGTAATTTAATTAATTTTACTTATGATAAAGGACAGACTAAAGTGAAACTGGATTATTTACAAATCAAAAGTGAGTTAAATCTGTATTCCTGTGCAACGGCACTTATCAACAAACCATGATTATTTATGGGCCTGATAATCTATTTTAGATTGGATTTTTTTGAAACTATTAAAAATTTTGAAGAATATTTAAAAGAGAAAGCTTACAATGCAAACAGAACTAGAAGTTATTCCCTTAGATAGACTAAAGTCTGTTTTTGATAAAGAAACGATTATTGATAAAGTAAAAGAGGCTTATATTAGCCATGCTGAAGGAAAAGTTAATTCTCCGGCACCGGGGCAGCTTCTGTTTGATGGTCGAAAGGGCGATTGTCATATAAAATTTGGTCATGTGATTGAGGCCCCTTATTTTGCAATTAAAATTGCTAGTGGCCATTATGACAATCCAAAAATTGGACTTCCTGTCAATAGCGGTCTTGTCATTGTTATGAGTGCCAAAACAGGAAGACCGGTCACGATTCTTGCCGATGAAGGATGGATCACCTCTTGGCGAACTGCCGCGGCGGGTTGTTTGGCAGCGAGGTCTATGTTACCTTCAAATCTTGATGCAGTTGGAATGATTGGTTCTGGTCATCAAGCTGGGTTGCAGCTGGAATGGGTATCTCCATTTTTAGATACTAAAAAAGTTATTGTTTGGAATGTTGATAAGTTTAAAGCTGAGGCAGAAGTTTTTGTTAGTGAACTTAATCAGAAAGGATTTGATGCCAGGTTTGCAGATAATAGTCAGGAATTAACGGAAAAATGCCGACTGATTTATACAACAACACCGTCTACCCAGGCACTATTTGATTCGTCACATATCAAACCAGGGACTCATATCGTAGCCTTGGGAGCAGACAGTCCCGGTAAACAAGAATTAGATACCGAAGTGTTTGGGCGTGCCAGCAAAATTGCTACGGATGATCATAAGCAATGTTTGGACCATGGTGATTTTGGTAATGCTGTGCGGGCAGGGAAGGTGTCCGAAAATGGTGATGTAAAATTTGGAGATATATTGAGCGGTAAAATTCAGGGACGAACATCCGATGAAGAGATTACTATCGTTGATTTGACCGGAATTCCGGCATTGGATATCGCAATGGCTACATTGTTTTGTGAACGACTCGGTATTCAATGAGATTATATGTAGATTTAATTAATCTCAATGAATCATTCGTTTGAACGAACATTGATTTCAAGGGGGGAAAGGGATGAATAACACCTGGATGGCGCGGCATTCAGGGGTACCTGGACATACCCCATAAAACTTATAAACTACTGAAACAATCAATTAAGAGGAATTAACATGCGAAATATGGCACTAGAAGTTTATTTATGTAAGTGGGAATTTACTGCAAAATATCACTTGACAGCATCAGACATTGAAAGTATGTCCCTGCCTGACCTACTATCCATGGCATCACCAGCAGACAAAAAAGCATTTGAAGAACAGTGGTTGGGATATACGGAATCCTATGGTCATGATGAACTCAGGGAAGAAATTGCCAAAACATATGATACAGCAAAAGCAGAAAATATTTTATGTTTTGCAGGAGCAGCAGAAGGCTTGTATGCTGCAATGCGCGTGCTTCTCAATAAAGGTGATCATGCTATTGTCATTGTACCTAACTATCAATCATCAGAAACAGTCCCTTTGGATATTTGCGAAGTATCAGGGGTGCCCTTAAATGAAAATGACAATTGGTCCTTAGGTATTGATCAGGTAAAAAGTCAACTTAGACCTAATACAAAGCTCATTTCCATCAATTTTCCAAACAATCCGACTGGAACTGTGCTTCAGAAAGACTGTTATCAGGATCTGATCAATCTGTGTCGGGAGAGAGGTATTTATTTGTTCAACGATGAAGTGTATCGTTTGGTAGAACGTGATGAATCGATTCGAATCCCCCAGGTTGCTGATGTTTATGAGAAAGGATTATCACTGAATGTGATGTCCAAAGCGTATGGTCTTCCTGGTCTAAGAGTTGGTTGGATTATGACGAAAGACTTAGAAGTCCTACAGAAACTGGAGCGTTATAAACACTATCTTTCTATTTGTAACCCGGCCCCAAGTGAACGACTCGCCATTATTGCCCTTAAAGCCAAGGAGCAAATCCTAAAACGAAACCGATCTTTAGTAAACAGCAATGCTGAAAAGGTCGTCAATTTCTTTAATGAGTTCCCTGATCTGTTTGAATGGCAGCGATCAGATGGTAGTTGTGTTGGTTATCCACGATATAAAGGGCCGGGTGATACCAATCAGTTTTGTGAAGATTTGGTGGACAAAACCGGCGTATTGCTCTTACCGCCTAAAATTTATCATTCTGAGTTGATGAAAACACCTCAAGATCGATTTCGTATTGGGTTTGGACGTAAAAACATCGAACAAGGATTAGAGGTATTTCGGAACTATTTATTACATCAGTAAAGAGACAGATTGCTAGAGCAGGGGACATTCTTGACGTCCCCATCCCCCAATTCATACCTGAATCATTGAATACCTCAAGAAATTGCTTTCCTCCCTTATTGATTATTATAAATTGTAACTATTCAGTATGTCTGCCGCCTGTTGGTTGGTATTTCATGAAACACCAACCAACAGGCTCTTTCATGGAGATAGCTATAAACATGATGAATAGTTACTATAAATTTTAAGTATTTTTTGTCTAAGTGAATATCTGATGACAATTCTTCAACTTTACTTCCTTTTATTTCTTATTTTGATGGTTTTAAAATTTAGAATTATAGGTTGAAAGGCTGTTATACCAGTACTTAGGGAGAACATTTTAAGCATTACTTGCTGAATTGTTTAATAACGCTTATTGTGTTCGGAAAGTTAGCCTTTTTATCTCAAAAAATACTATGAAATTTAAAAAATCAAAATTAGATGAAAACATCCTCATACTGGGGTTAGGCGGAGTCGGGTTCTACCTGGCAAAACGACTCGCTCATGAGGGATACGCTATCACTGTGATTGAACAGGATAGCAAAAAAATACAGCAGGCTGAAGGTAGTATCGATGCCAGAATCCTAAAAGGCAATGCCATGAGTCCGGATTGCTGGAAGGAAGCCATCGTGGGAAAAATGGATTATTTAATTGCTGTCACAGACAATGATGCTGTTAATATCCTTTCATCGATCATCGCAGACCGGTTCGGGATTTCGCGTAAAATTGCCCGGGTACGTTCTTTGGAATTATGTACCGGTAATTCAGTATTAAATATTGAAGATTTGAAAATCGACCTGATTATTCACCCGGAAGAATTGGCGGCCCAGGAAATAGTCCGATTGGTAAAGCGAACGGCCGGAAATGAAATTATCGAAATTGATGAAGGTCAGATGCAAGTTATGGCGACTCGAATCCATGAATCATCCCCCCTCGCTAACAAAAAATTGACCGAAATCTCCCGGGAATATAGTGATTTCTTTTTTCGATTACTGGCCATCACGCGAGGTACAACTACAATTATCCCCGGTGGTAACAATCAAATTAAGCCCAATGATCAAATCCTGGTGATGGCTAACCAGAAAGCCTTGGAAAAACTAATGGAATTGACGGGTACGAAACGATACAACCGGCATCGGGTAATGATTTTGGGCGGAGGCCTGATCGGCGCCAGGGTAGCAGAATTACTGGGTAAATCTGTTCGGGTCAAACTCCTTGAACGTAACGATTTCGATGCCAAAGAGCTTTCCAATACCTTGGGGAATACTGAAGTTTTGCATGGGGATGGATCGAGTGCAGAGGTGCTGGACACCGCTGGCTTAACAGATATGGATACATTTATCACAACCACTCAGGATGATGAAACAAATGTCATGAGTAGTATACTGGCCAAAAACCTCATTAGTGAAAAGAATCCTAATAGTCAGGCCAAAACTATCGCCATGGTCAATAAAGAAGAATACCTGGTTTTGTCTGCGACAATTGGATTGGATATCGTCCTAAATAAAAAAATCCTGGCAGGGAATCAGATTATCAAGTTTATTCGAAGGGGAGAATTAATTTCTGTAGCGCATCTACATGGTTTTGATATGGATATTGTCGAATTTAACGTCAAAAAAGGTGCTCCGATTTGCAAAACTCCCCTTAAAAAATTGGATTCAGATTTTTATGGTAAGATACTTATTGGGGCCATCCATCGTAATGGCAATTGGGAAATTGCCGTGGGGGATACTCATTTGCGGGAAGGAGATCGTGCAATCGCTGTTTGTGGATCCATGATGCTTAAACACCTTCAAGAACTGTTTCAAGGGGAAACCCGCTAAATATAATTTATTATGCATTTTGGATCTATCGCCAACGTATTGGGTAAGCTGCTGGTCATTACTGCAATATCAATGATTTTACCGATAATCTGTTCCTTGTATTACCAGGAAGGAGATTTGAATTCGTTTTTAATTTCAGCTTTGATCATTTTAATTGCAGGAGTACCTTTGTGGTGGTTTTGTCGCCGCTGTAATAATTTAAAAACTAAGGATGGACTCTTCATTGCGGTGTTTGGATGGGTCCTGGTCTCCGCTGTTTCTGCCTTGCCTTTTATGATCCATCAGTCAATTCCTTCCTTTACAGATGGTTTTTTTGAAATGATGTCGGGGTATACCACCACCGGAGCAACGATCCTCACCGATATTGAAATTGTACCCCACGGACTTCTGTTTTGGCGGAGTCAAACCCACTTGTTGGGTGGCATGGGTTTTTTAACCTTGACGATCATTTTCCTACCTCATGGTGTCGGAGGAATGCGGATTTTCCGTGCGGAGTCGAGTCCGGGTCAGGTCATTACGAAAGAAAAATTTAAGCCTCGAAATCGTGATGCCATGGTTCGACTCTGGGGTATTTACATGGCTTTAAATATCCTGCAAATAATATTACTAAGTGCTGGAGGTATGTCGATTTTTGATTCCATGTGTCATGCCTTCGGAACTGTTTCTACCTCGGGATACTCTCCCAAAAATGCCAGTATGGGGCATTATGATAGTGCCTATTTCGATTGGGTAGTGATTGTTTTTATGTTTTTAGGGGGCATGACCTTTGTCTTGTTTTATCAGATTGTAAAGGGGGATTGGAAGGCGCTGAGAATTAATACTGAATTTCGGTGGTATGTGGGATTTACTGTGTTTTTTTGTGGAATTGTCTCCTGGATATTATGGAAAGATGGCACCTATGGTAGCCTGGCGGATTCGGTTCGATACTCGACCTTTCAGGTGATGTCTCTGTTAACCACCACCGGATTTACGACTGCGGATTATGAACTATGGCCACAATCTGCCCAGATGTTTCTGTGGGTGGTTTGCTTTGTTGGTGCCTGTGCCGGTTCAACCACTAGCGGGATAAAAGTGGTCCACTATGTTATCATCTGGAAGTATATGGTGGCTTCTATAAAAAGAATTTTCCTTCAACCTCTGTCTGTGGTATCAATCCATCTCAATGGACGAATGATAGACTATTCAATGATTGATCTGGCGATTTGCTATTTTATCGTCAATATTTTTATGGTTTTGGGCGGTGGCTGTTTTATGGTGTTATCTGATGATATGGACTATATCTCCGGGATGAGTTCTGTTATCGCTACACTGATGAACATCGGTCCAGGATTCGGAAGTGTCGGGCCATCTGAAAATTATGCGCATATTTCAGATATAGGTAAATGGTTTTTATCCTGGAATATGTTAGTTGGTCGCTTAGAAATGTTTTCTGCACTGGTTGTTTTTTATCCCTCTTTTTGGCGAAAGTAAAACTTGTTGCCAAAGCCTGTTCAAGGGTATTGCTTTGTTATTTGATCCTGTGGATGTATTCTATCCATAAAATCCATAATTCATATACTTTTCCCTGCGATTTCTTTCATAAGATCCTCTATCCCATCCTGTATGGGCAAAAAGCTATTTTATGCGAAAAGTAAATTGGGGCCGGGCCAACTCACACCGAACCCAACTCATAATTAAATAACATGCAAAGCAATTCAAAACTACATCTGTGCCTGGCATATAATTTAATTATTTCGATACATCCCCTTTGCAAGTGCTATAAGCTTGACTGACTATAGCTCCAATCCTAAGAATTACTTTGATTCTTCAGTAATGGTTTGTTACTATTCCAATCATAAAAGAAAACAATATCAACGTACCTATTTGGACATCCCGTCATTTAAAGGTAGATATTACATGACTAGTAAACCGAGTTATTCCGAACTGGAGCAGCGTATACTGACACTGGAGGCGAGTATCACCAATAAAAAACAGAGTAAAGTAGGTTCTAATTCTGTAGGTATTGAGATAGATGCTCTGTTCAATAAGGCACCGTTAGCGATGTTTATTGTTGATCGGTACAGGAATATGCACAGAATGAATGAGGCCGCGACACTGATGACCCATCGAGTGGAACAAGAGGCAGTCGGACTCCGGGCTGGCGAGGCGCTGCAGTGTGTTAATGCCTTTCATGACCCCAAAGGATGTGGTTATGGTGAAGGATGTGAATCCTGTATGATCCGAAAAACAATTGCGGAAACCTTTGAGACAGGGCGGGATTATCAGGCAGTGGAAGCTTCCATGCCCTATACAACAAAAGACGGTTCGTTCATTTTACACCTGCTAATCTCAACAACCTTACTAAGATTATCCAATCAGGAAAGAGTACTGGTTTGTTTGGAAAATATCACTGAATTGAAAAAGGCGAATGAGAAGATTCATCAGAGTGAAGAGCGATATCGGAACCTTTTTAAAAACAGTCCTGCAGTCCTGCTTGTGATTGATCCGAACAACGCAGATATTATTGCTGCCAATCCGGCTGCTGTCAACTTCTACGGTTGGCGTCAGGATGAAATAACCACTAAAAAATTAACGGATATCAATACGCTTGAGAGTCACTTGTTAATTCAGGAAATGGCGAAAGCCAAAACAGGGCAGCAAACCCAGTTTCACTTTCAACATCGACTTTCTGACGGTACTGTTCGCGATGTCGAAGTATTCAGTGGTCCTATAGAGTTAAACGGTAAACAGCTTTTACTTTTAATTATCCATGATATAACAGATCGAAAAAGGGCCGAACAGAAACTAAAAAAGAGTGAAAATACAGCCCGGGCATTGCTCAATGCATCAACAGAATCTGCATTTTTGATTGATAAGGAAGGAACCTTTGTTGAAATGAATGAAATCACAGCAGCAAGGCTGGGCTGCAGTGTTGAAGAACTGATTGGAAAATGCGTTTTTGACTTGATCCCTCCAGATTTAGCAAAGGAAAGAAAAGTAGTATTTGAGAAAGTGATTGATGAAAAAAAATCTATTCAGATCCAGGATAAACGTGCAGAACTGATACTCGATACAAACATCCATCCGGTTATTGATGAAGAGGGAAATGTATCTCAAGTAGCATTTTTTGCAGCGGATATCACCCATGAAAAGAAAATTGAGTACGATCTGATCACATCAAAGAACGCGCTTTTTTTGAGAAATAAAATTGCGGATATCCTTCTATCTCATGATGGGACCGAAATTTATTCGGAAATTCTGTCTCTGCTGCTCAGTGAGTTTGGCAGTAATTTTGGTTTATTTGGATATATCGATCAGGAGGGAAATCTGTTATGCCCTTCACTGACTACAGATGTATGGGACCGTTGCAAAATGGAGGAGAAAAGCATTATTTTTCCCCAGTCAGATTGGGGTGGTTTGTGGGGAAACGCATTAAAAGAAAAAAAATTGATGGTTTCCAATCAGCCGCTCAATCCTCCCAAAGGCCATGTTCCCCTTTCGAATGCACTTGTTTGTCCGATTATTCACTGCTCCGAGCTTATCGGTCTGTTAGCATTCGCTAATAAAACATCAGACTACAACGATGAAGATCTGGTTAAAATAAATGATATTGCCCAGTATATTGCACCCATCCTTCAAGCACGATTGGCAAATGATAGTGATACACAAAAACGTAAAGAAGCGGAACAACGACTCAAGGAAAATGAAGAGAAATTTGCCATGGTCTTTAAAATCAATCCAGCCATCGTTGGTCTGGCTGAACTTGAAACTGGCAATTATGTAGAAGTGAACCAGACCTTCTATGACAAACTTGGGTTCTCACCGGACGAGGTGATCGGCAAACGCGCCTCTGAAGTTGTACAGATGGATTTTACGTTTAGAGATAAAGCACTGGCAAAACTCAATAAAAATGGTCAGATTTTTAATGAAGAAGCTCTGGTATACACCAAAAATGCTACTCCGATTAATGTCCTGCTTAGTGCTGAAATCATCGAGCTTCAAGGGAAGAAATACAATTTTACCGCAGCACAGGATGTGACTGAGCTGAAAAAGGTAGAAGATCTATTACGTTTAGAACGGGATAAGCTGATAAGGGTTTATGAATCAATGGAGGACGGTATCTATATAGCTGATCAACAATACAATATAGAGTTTGCAAACCGGGCACTGATAAATGAATTTGGATCGTATCAGGATAAAAAGTGTTTTAAATACTTCTATGGCCTGGATAAGGTTTGCCAGGAATGTTGTATGGAACGAGTGCTTGGTGGGGAAATTGTCCGCAACGAAGTGTTTAACAGCATAAACCAACGCTTTTATGACTGTATTAACACGTGCACGCAAAACTCCGATGGCTCTGTTTCAAAGCTTCAAATAATGCGGGATGTAAGCGACCAAAAAGAATCAGCGATATTGCTTCAAGAAGGTAAAATCAATCTTGCTAAAGCTCAGCAGATATCTCACATGGGAAATTGGAGTAGGGATCTTTTAACAAATAGAGTATCATTGTCAGATGAGTTGTATCGAATTATTGGTTCATCTCCTCAGGTGTTTGATGCCACTTATGATAATTACTTGGACCGCATCTATCCCGATGATAGAGAAATATTCAAAAAAGCAACAGAAAGCGTGTTAGATGAGAAAAAGACCTACAGCATAGAATATCGTATTATTCGACCGAATGGTGATGTTCGTTTTGTTCGTGAACATGGTGAGATTACATTAGATAATAAAAACATCCCAATCACTTTGTTTGGAATCGTGCAAGACATCACCAAGGATAAAAAAGTAAAGGAAGAGATCAAAGAGCGTGAAAATCGCTTCATAAATATTATTTCCAATACTAAAGCTGGTTACTTTTTCATTGATACAATGGGGTGTTTTCGAGAGGTGAATAGAGCTTGGCTTGAAATGCATGGTTATTCATCCAGAGGTGAGGTCATCGGACATCATTTTTCCAAAACTCAAATAGATATG
>Ga0307989_1000782_pt1 | contig 18838 bp, 28 predicted proteins | sample EllFjometagen185_FD_203164 | JGI IMG/M metagenome (GOLD analysis project Ga0307989, IMG submission 203164) | Marine microbial communities from Ellis Fjord, Antarctic Ocean - #185 | ecosystem: Environmental > Aquatic > Marine > Unclassified | place: Southern Ocean | collected 2014-10-08
GAGGCTATGGATATCCATGACAGCTATCCTAACGACTACGTTTATTTTGAATCACCATGGTAGTCCTCCCGATAATTATTCTCGCTGCAGGAATTGCAAACTTTTATTTACTAACCCGAAAAGACTAACAAATTCATTAATTGCGACAATGCTTATATTTTACAGCGCCATATTAGGGTTTTTATACTCGGTCATTGTCATCTGGACAGCCGTAAGGATTGGAGTACAATACTCCGCAGACCAGTTCAATCCGATAAGCTCTGTAAAAACTACATTCAATGAGTACTATTTAGAATATGACACGGAGATGTATATCACTGAACGGTCACCCAATAAGCCTCGCACTGAAATAAATGCGGGGTTTTTATAGTAGATGATAATATTTTACAATATAATAACAGGGTTTTTGTTCTCGATCTATACAGTCAGGACGCTCGACGTAGTTAGACTACTCAGTGTTAATGATTGGTTCAGACCCTCGGGCTTAGTCCCGCTCAAGCGAATTAAGCACTACTTGCTGTATGATACGTACACGACAGGGCGGGGCGCGCCATTAAAACGCCACTGACTCAAAACCTCGCACTGAAATAAATGCGGGGTTTTTATAGTATGAATACACAAGAAATGAACAACAGAGCCAATAAGACCCGCGTCTTGGAGATGCTCGAAAAGGCTCGCAGGATAATACTCGGCGAGGTAGTTATACAGGAACTCGAAGAGGCTAATATTGGTCGCACAGCTCGGGACCAGATCCCTCCTGAGTGGCCCGAGCTTGACCCTTTGAAAGTCCAGGCACTTGAGTTGATCGGGTTCACTGTTACTGACGAGGCACAGCTGGTTTTCTCGATCAGTCAGACCGGGCTGGCCTGTATAGCTCCCGGAGCAATAGATATTGTTATTAGCTCAATCAGTAAAGGTTTTCCGACTACTGCACCACGAAGGCCACGCAACGGAAGAACCCATACGGGGACAGGTGGACAGATCTCCCCTGGCTGGTCGTTACCTTATCCAGATTTGGGCTACGAGGTACTGCTGCAGAGAATTGAGGACATGACCGCTAACGTGGCCCGGAGCAGCGGGAAAATTCAAAGTACCTTCAATGTAGAACTCGAGTTGTTGGAAGGCCTTAATGAACTAATGTAAATTAATTTTACTTTTTTAGTGAAATAATTTTTTATATCCAATAATAGCTGTATATTTACATAAACAAAAACACCACACCATGACAATAGTAAAACTAAGCAACAGCAACTCCCTGACAGTAGACATCGAAGAAAATTTCTCAAACGAGTACTCAGTTGTAGTTGCTGACGAGATGGGGGACTATTGGATCGAGAGAACCGCAAAAACAATCGAAGCCGCTAAAGCTATCGCAGCAAAGTTAGTAGCCATAATATTAAAAAATTACTGAGCATGAACGAAATAATAGATTACAAGGGTTCCAGGTTCAGGATAGATTTTGACACCTGCCCTGAGAACGTTCAGGTGTATAACGTGGACTTAGTTGGAGGGGAGGATATTGCCGTCGACATAGATGAGCTTGAGGTATATTTACATAAACAAAAACACCACGATATTATGAATGACTCGAGAACAGGTTACAGAATACAAAACTCAGACAAGACTATATTAAACGCCGGAACGGATCAGCCAAGCTGGTTTTCCTTAGACGGTGCTCGGGAAGTAGTTAACTACGAGATCGGACAGACCCTAGTCGAGAGCGATGGAGTTAATATTTTATGGGAGGTATTATGATAAGACTACCAAAATGGCTCAGACCAAAGAAGAAAATTGAAAGTATAGAATTGCATATCGAGATCGACAAGGCTATACTTGAGACTCACTCAGAAAGTGATATTTACGTCCTCAGGGAGAACTGCAAAGCCTCCGCAGATAAACTTATAGACCAATTTTTCGATGACTAAAGACAGAGCCATAGACCTAGCCTTGGAGACAATCCAAATGAGCGTCCCCTTGAGTCAGACAGATATAAACGTCCTCCGAGATAACCTGGGACTCGTTTATGCAGCCGGTTACGGTGTAGCAGCAGACAAAGCAATGGCCTGCCCTATGAGCGTCGATCAGTGGCGAGGGGGAGAATTGGTCAAGACTTGGGACAGTGCAGCAGATGCAGCCAAAGCGCTCGATATCAGCGCTAGGAATATAGCCAAAGCCGCAGCTGGCAGGTATTCGATAAGACCGGGCTTCAAGCACCACTACGCCGGATCAGAGTGGAAATATTTTTAAATCTACGATAAGATGAAACTCAGAGTTAAAATAGCAATCTGGCTCAGGCAGTGCAAACTCCCTAAGGTCAAGATCGGATACAGAAAGGACGCGCCTTTCATACCAAAAGAATTTAACGATAAAACCCATACGAAAAGATGATAAGCAACACTGACAACCCGGATCTTGAGCCAACTACCGTCGAAGAGCATAAACGAGAAGTGGAAGCACGTAAGCCGAAGATCCAAATCTCAATACCTGAGGACTTGGAGCTGACCACAGCACAGATCAGCCCAGGTGGGATAACTGGCAAAGGTTGGACAATGAAGCGGAAGTTTAATAAAATAGGTAGAAACGATCCTTGCCCTTGTGGCGGAGATCATAAAGCTAAGAATCATGCGAAGCAATAAACAAATGCAAGAGGATTATTACAACAGCGAAAAGAAGAAATTCAGCGAGGCTCAGTCAATGTGGACGTTCCTTGTCGCCCTTGTGCTCGGGATAATTATTCTACTGGTAATGTTACTGACAACCTGCGTTAAGGCTCAAGGGCAATGTCCCACCACACCACAGCCAGAGAAAACATTCTTTGCCACTGACCAGTGGGGCGGTGGACTGCCCTCAGTAGGTGCGGGTTACTCAGTAGGCTTTATATCCGCCTCATTCTTTTATCACGGCATACAATCAAATCATATGATTAAAGGCGGTCTGACAGCTTTCGGGGTGTGTATAGGTAAGGAGCTATTCGACTGCGTAAAAAAGAATCCAACAGGGTTTAGTTACAAAGATTTAACCTATGACTCAATGGGCGTTCTACTAGGATTGTGGACCCATTATATGTTTGAAAAATACTCCTACTGCAAAGGTCGGGGCAGATTTAGCTTATTTAGCTATCAGGAGTTTAAAGGAATTAGTTTAACCGTTAAGAAATGAAAAACTTTGGATACATACCTGACAAACCCGACCAAAGGGATTGGGTCTACTCAGCAAGACGTAAGGCATTACCTGAATCAATAGACCTAAGAGATAAGTTTCCTCCTATATACCATCAAAAGGGTGCTGATTGCGTTCCTAATGCCTTATGTGGGGCTTTTGGGTATGAAGAAAGGTACTTCAGACCTTCGAGAATGTTTGTCTGGTATAACACCAGATCAATAACAGGTAATCAGGATCTAAATACAGGAACCACCATTAAGAACGGAATCAAAACAATGGCTAATGATGGCGTGTGCTCTGAAGCAAAATGGAGATACATCCAACCTCATGACAAGCGACCTACTGAGGCTTGCTATTACCAAGGTCAAAAGCATCAAATACTGGAGTATTATAAGCTAGTAAATCCATCTATAAGGGACGTTAAAAACTGTTTAGCTGAAGGGTATCCAATAACAATAGGATTAACGCTTTTTAAATCTTTCTGGAAAAGCAAGGTAAAGAAGACAGGGATTGTGAAAATGCCCTGCAGGTTTCTATTTTGGACTGAAGAGACGTCCGCTCATCATGCGGTGGTTGTTGTCGGTTACAATACCAAAGGTTTTATTTGTAGAAATAGCTGGGGCAGTCAGTGGGGTGATCAGGGATATTTGTATCTGCCTTTTAGGTATATCAGATATTTTGCAGATTGCTGGACGATTAGAACTATTGAAAGGATTTAATTAATAGCTAACGGTTTGGCTATGTTTTTTATACCATGTTAGTAGCTGGCGGTTTAACTCACTACGACCCGAACGAAGCGTGGATAATTTTTATTTTAAAACTTGAAAATATGACAAAATTATTTTTTGACACAGAATTTACAGGATTACATCAGAAAACAACCTTAATTAGTATTGGTATTGTTTCAGAATGTGGGAAGAAATTTTATGCGGAACTTACAGATTATGACAAGACACAACTAAATGATTGGTTGAATGAAAATGTAATCGCAAATCTTTATTTGAATGATGAGTTTTTTGGGAATCCAAAACCAATAATGGGGAGTAAAGAATTAGATAAAACTAAGCCTATTGCTTTTTGGGATGATGAAGATTTGTATGTGAGAGGTAATAAAGACTTTTTACAGAAGGAACTTAGTAATTGGTTTAAATGGCTAGCTGAACATCAAGAAAACTTTGAAAAGTTTGAGATATGGAGCGATTGCCTTAGTTACGATTGGGTCTTATTTAATAATATTTTCGGAACGGCATTTGATATGCCAAACTGTATTTATTACATCCCGTTTGATATTTGTACAGTAATGAAAGATTGCTTAGTTGACCCAGATATTAATAGAGAGGAATTTGCATTTAAAGGAGGAATACCCAAAGAAGCTAAAAAACATAACGCCCTTTGGGACGCAGAAGTTATAAAGGCTTGCTTTGATAGGCTTAATTGGGGATTTGATAATCCTATTTAATAGTTTTGCAAAAACTAAAGAACTGTTGAAAGAATTTAATATGAAAACAATGGAAGTAATAATATTTACTCATTTATGGGTATCGGGATTTGGGTGGGAAAGTACAATATATCAGTCTGAAGATTTTTCAGAAGTGGAATTGCTTGCTGAAACCGAAAAGGATGGTAAGGTGTATGTTGCTATTCAAGAAAATGGAAAGCAACAAGTATTAAGATTTAAAATATAGTTAACAAATAGGAGAGGACAATAACAATGAAGATAGATCAAGATTTAAAAAGCGATTTGGTAGCAGGAATTGAAGCGACTCTGGATATCATATTAGAGGACGAGCAAAAGGAAATGCTTGAAAGGACTATTGAGTGTACTGTTGGAAGGCATTTTCCTAAGTTAAATTTAGATAAGCAGAAATGTAAATGTAAGAGTCTTTGTGCGGTTAATAGAATTTGTCAAAGATGTGGAGAAATAGTAGTATTCTAAACAGAAAGGACAAACCAATGAAGATATACGAATTTGTTCACAGTGAAGGCGAAACCGATTGGATTTTTGCTCCAAACATTAAGGAGGCAAGAGAGTTTTATCAAAGACATACGGGTTCTGACCCTATCGAATGTAATGTAAAGGCAGTTAAGAAATCAGCATGGAAGAATATGTGTCTACTGGATACTGATGAGCCTGGACCTGATTTTGATGATGTGAATTACAATGAAGAAGACTATTGTAACGGCTATAAGATTATCAGCACTTTCGCTGATTATGCTGAAAATAATACAGTAACAGATTTGATTGCAACAACTGAATTTTAAAGAATAACAAACCATGACAGCAAAAGAATTTTACAGAAAACGTTTAGTAGATGGCAGGGAAGATGGTATAATGAAACAGATTGCGAAAGTCATGGATATCGACGAGCAAGTACGGATTTGTGAAGAATATTCTGAAAAGGTAACCAAAGAAAGGGATGAAGCAAGGGAGCGGATTAAATACCTAATACAAAGGTTTAATTTACCAGAGTATATTAAAAAATTAGAATGATGCACCCCTAACAGAAGGAAGTTAGACACCTGGGGTTAGAACTAACGGGGGTAACGGGTGCGCCCCCTTCTTTTAAAACATAAATAACTATGGAATTTACACTAGGACAACAAGTAAAGTGCACCCGGAAATACGTTCGGGAGAGTAGAAGATCTAACCGAAAGTGGATCGCCAAGCCCTCTGATATCAAAGGGATAGTAATAGGTAAAAGGACTGTGTCAGACGGAATAATGGATGATAATGATTACGTCCCCTATCAACACAAAACCGCTTACCTGGTTGTAACCCAGATGAGCAGACGACCAGTATTGGTTCCCAAATCTTTTATATTCGCGACCAGATGATTAAAATATTCTACGATTTAGAGACAACGGGCACAGACCCCCGTAAACACTCCATCCATCAGATTGCTGGGATTATCGAAGTTGATGGCGTGATAGCTGAGAAGTTTGACCTGAAGACCCGACCACACCCCAAGGCCATATACGAGCCTGCAGCTATGCGGATCTGTGGGGTTACTGAGGCACAGCTTCGCAGATACCCCAAGATGGGGCTTGTGCACAAGGTATTCATTAAGATGCTTGAGAAGTATATAAGCAAGTTTGATAAGAAGGACAAAGCTCACCGGGTCGGGTTCAACAACAACTCATTCGATGACGTTTTTCTTGGCAAATGGTTCCTGCAGAACGGTGACGAGTTTATGATGAGTTGGTTCTATCCCGACTCCCTCGACGTGATGACCTTGGCTTCGCAGTACCTTCTGGACCGCCGGGCAGCCATGCCTTCCTTCAAGCTCAAGCGAGTAGCTCAGGAGCTGGGGATTTATGCCAGTCCCGACGAGTTACATGATGCTGGGTATGATGCCCACCTGACCAGGGAGATATATCGAATAGTTACCGGATTAGAAATAGAGATGTAATGATACACATAATCCCAGCTGATAACCAAGGCAACAAATTAATCCTGAAGGATTTCAGGAAGGAGAAAGATGGTCGGATGTTTTTAAAGTATCGATCCACCTGGAACGACATTCCCTTCAGGGAAACTGAGGTGTTTCTCGTGGATTCAGGTAAGAATCTAGCCATACTTGGAGGAGATGGGACTGTTTTATATAGGTTTAACGCCAAAATGATATGTTTTTAGGCACCCCAAAAAGGCGAGAATTTTACGAAAGTTTGTAATATACGATACACCATAAATAAAAACAAAAATGGAGCAATTAAAAATGTTTAAAGACGTAGTAAGTTTTGAGTATGTTGAAAGTGTAATAGGTTCAGGTTACGAGGTCCCAGTTGCGGATCTGGCCATACGGGACGGGGTTGCTTACAGGGCAGCACGTAAGAATATGCAGATCCACTCGGCCATCATACTGAAAATAAATGAGGAGTTCAGCGGGTTCTTTACCTTCCAGGTAAACCACGACGCGAAGGAGTTTTGTTTGCTACAGTCCGCTATGGAGTTGGACCGCAAAGACAAAAAGATTTATTCTGATATGGTGGGACAGATAATCGAACAAAACACGTTCGGCTACCCGATGATAATGACCGTCAGCCTGAAGCACGACCTGGAGAACCCTAAAGTGTTTGAGGCAATAGGATTCCAGACCTACCTGAACCTTAGCGGATACGCATACATGGTTTACGGCACGATGGCCCAGATCAGGATGAAAAGATTAGCCCACGCAACAATGACAAATGCCTGGACCACAACCCGCTCGGACTGGTTAAAAATGAAAAAGGAATGGAACGTTAAACTCGAAGAGGCTGGCGAAAAATATGAGATACCTAACCCTAAGTTTGCCTCTCGTGATGGTTGCTGGCAGGGTAGCAACGGTTATTCAAACGTAGTATTATCTTCCAACAAGGTCGAGGACGGTAAGATAGTACACACCAAAGGCAAGTCATTTAACGGTAACGCCTCAGTGCTTGATCCTGTTGCCTGCGAGGTTATACTCAGGTTTTTCATGCCGACTAAAGGGGTGCGGGTTTATAACCCTTTCGGGGGAGGTGTGCAGTTTGGATTTGTTACTGGAGCAAGCGGTTATGAATACCTGGCTACTGAGATACGCCAAAACCAGTGCGACGCCAATAACGCACTTTGCCAGGACTTTTACAACACTAAATGGATACAGGCGGACAGCTCAGCCTATGAGCCCAAGCAGAAGTATGACCTGGTGTTTGCCTGCCCCCCATACTACAAAGTCGAAAAGTATATTGACTACGAAGGCGTAATTCCTGAGGGGGAGTTAAACGATATGGGGACATATGAGCAGTTCCGCGACACCCTATTTGCTGGCTACAAAAAGGCAATCGAGGCGCTGAATGATAATTGTTTCTTTGTGGTTATGACAGGAGACAGCCGGGATAAAAACGGGGCTTACTATGGCGCCGAGGCTGAGCACGAATTGTTTTTCAAAGATCAGGGTTTACATATCTACAATAAGATTGTTTACTTAGAATGTGAGTTTACGAGGTTGGCCCATGCCAAAAGAACGCTCGACTACCGTAAGTTCCCGAAGCGCGAGCAGAAGATACTTGTCTTTTATAAGGGGGATATGAAGAAAATCCGAGAATCTTATCCCTCAATAGGCAGGTTGTAATGACCGAGTTTAAAAGCCCGTACAGCTCAATAGACAACCGTAAGTTCAATACTTGGTGCAGGTACACTAAACGTATTGACACTTACGGCTGTGGCTGCCAACACGACTGTAGTTACTGTTATGCCAAGAGCTTATTGAACTTTAGGGGGTTGTGGGACAACCACGCCCCTAGGGTTTCAAACCTTCAGAAGATAAGAAAGGCTATACAGGCCCTGCCCTTTGGCGAGGTTGTCAAGTTGGGAGGTATGACAGACTGCTTTCAACCCTTGGAATTGACGGAGCGGATCACGTACAGCACCATACTATTGTTGAACCGATCCAGAGTCAACTACTTAATAGTAACTAAGAGCGACCTAGTGGCCCGGGAGGAATACCTTGATATCTATGACAAAGATCTGGCGCATTTCCAGATATCCATAACCAACACCAGCGACCAGGATTGTCTAGCATACGAGAAAGCCCCGTCACCCAGTAAAAGAATAAAGGCCATTGAAAAGTTGTATATGCTTGGGTTCGACGTAAGTGTGAGACTGAGTCCCCTAATCGAGGGGTATGTCGATTTCAAGATCTTAAATGACATAAATTGCAATAAGATATTAGTCGAATTTTTAAAGGTCAATCACTGGGTTAAAAAGTGGTTTGACATAGACTACTCTAATTATTCACACAGCTATGGAGGATATAATCACCTAAATCTAGAGGATAAACTGGAAGCTTTGAACTGTATTTGGGGATTTAAAGAGCTCAGTGTTGGGGAATATGTGTCAGATCACCACGTATATTTTAGGGACAAGGTAAACTATAATAAGGAGGATTGTTGCAACCTGCGCATAAAAGAACAGCCTAATTTTAGAGGAGAGCAGCTAAAACTGTGTTTTTAGCACCGATATAATTCAGAAAAACGGCGTTTTCTGGGTTTTAATTGACAGGTTTTCAAGGGTCAAATTTATTTTTTGAGATGCCGAATTTTGAATATTTTTGAAAATATCTCTGAATTTATGAATGACCGCGCGGTCAATTAAAAAATAAAAAATAATCTGCAAAATTTTGAAAATTGGGTGAAAAAATAGTTTTAGGAAACTCTCCCACCAACAAGCGGGAGCCGAATTTTATTGTTTAATTTCAAGTTATTATTAATCAGGAAGTTGAAAGCGATTAAACAATAAAACAATGAAAACTCTAAACTTTCAGGTAGTGAAATAAAAAGTTTTGAGCTAAACAATAAACTTTATTGTTTAATTATTGTTTAAGCCTTGTTTAACTGGAACTTGTTGCCCCTCAACAATTTAACTTTTTCTTAAACAATAAAACAATACTTTACCCCCTTGTAGAATTGAATATTAAGGAAAGTAGGATATGTACTCTATATAAGCTGGGGCACTTTTATTGTTTTATTGTTTAGAATGCCTCATAGGCGTTGAACCTCAGTTAGTTACTCTTAAACAATCATTGTTTAATTATTGTTTAACGGGCTTTAAATCCCTGTAACTAACTGTGAATGAGTTTAAACAATGCTTTTTTAGTGACTTTTTTGGATTTTATCGAATTTATAGCCTTGAATTTTATTGGTAAAAGTTTACTAACTTTGCTGTATGGACAGGAAGAAAGGACTTCTGAAAAAGCTGACAACCAAGCAGCGACATTTCTGTAGCGAATACATCCTCGATTGGAACGGAGCCAGGGCTGCCAGGGCCGTCGGGTATGCAGAAAAGACCTCCCGAGAGATGGCTTATGAGTTACTGACAAAACCTTACATCAAGGAATACATCGAGATTATCAAGGACGATATTGAGGGGGAGCTTGGTATATCTAAGGCTAAATCTGTGAAGATTCTCAGCGATATGGCTTACTCAGACATCTCAGATCTGTACAAGGATTGGATGACGTTGGAGAATTTCAATACCTTGAAAGAGGAGAGGCCGGAGCTGATGGCTTGCATCCAGGAGATCAGCACTAAGACCGAGATGGAGAAAAGTGGAGGTATTGAAACTGAGCCGGTCGAGATTCGATATATCAAAATCAAACTTTACGACAAGCGTCTGGCACTCCAAGACCTCAATAAGATGATGGGATGGAATGAAGCCGAGAAGCACGTTGTTACAAATGTTATGGATGTCTCAGGACTACCCACTGACGAATTACTTAAAAGAGCTGCTGCAATCGATAAAATTAACAAAGAATGAAAATCCAAAGAAAGCAATTTAAGTTTGACGAGATGCGAAAGTTGAACGACTTTATCTCAGAGGAGTCACTGAAACCAGAACAAATTATCAACATTTCCTTCTCGGGGATGTATATGATTCTGTTTTACTGGCAATGATCCCGCACCTGCTGGAAATATACGTCGAACTATACCGCCGTGGCGAATACGGCAGCATCCCGCTTGGTGAATTGCCAGACGGGACTTCTTTTTACATGACCCCCAAACAGCTCGAAGCGGTTGAGCTACTCAACGACAAAACCACGTTGTACGTGGGATACGGAGGCTCAGCAAGATCTGGAAAAACTTTATTAGAAGTGTTTGTATCGACAATGGATTGTCTGGCTTACCCAGGTATTGCTTGGGGGATTGGTCGGCGCGAACTCAAGAACCTCAGGAAAACGGTGCTCCGGACAATGTTTGCAACATTTAGTTTCTACGGGTTGGAGCTTGACAAGCACTACAAATACGATCAGAATGACCAGGTAATCAAGTTTAGAAATGGCTCAGAGATCTTCCTGATTGATACGGCCTACCAACCACGTGATGACCTTTGGACCAGATGGGGAGGCTTAGAACTTACACGGGCAGCAATCGACGAGAGCAACGAAACCAGAGCCTCGGGAGTCTCAGCTCTATTTAGTCGTACTGGTTGGCGGGGGAATCTCAAGTATGGACTCAAGCGTAAGATGCTAGAGACATTTAACCCGGAGAAAGTACACGTTTATACGCGTTACTATGTCCCGTACAGGGATAAACGCGAGAGCGATTATAAGAAATTTATTCCTGCGTTACCTGGTGACAATCCTCATCCAGCTGTCAAGGAGTGGATCGACGACATTATCAGGGCAGGGGATAAGATCCAGATCCAAAGATTGGTATTTGGTAACTTCGAGTATGACGACGATCCTAATTTGTTGGTCGAGTATGATGCTATCTTGGATCTATTCGAGAACCAACACGTAAAAGGAGGACAGCAATACCTGAGCTCAGACATCGCTATGCAAGGCAGGGATAAGTTTCTTATCGGAAGGTGGTCAGGATTCATTTGTCACATACCAATCGACAAACCTAAGACAGACGGCAAAGAAAATGAGATGGATCTCAGAGCTCAGATGAACGAATATGGCATACCGTCCTCCCGTGTTGTAGTTGACTCGGATGGACTGGGAGCTTATTTGTCTGGGTATATCAAGAACATCAAAACCTTCCACGGTGGAGCACGGGCGTTCAGCTCTCGCGAGTATGCTAATCTGAAAGCTCAGTGTGGCTTTATCCTGGCTAAGATGATCAACAAAAGGGAGATCCGGATAGTCTGCTCCCCTTCTCAGCAAGAGGCTATCAAGGAAGAGATATCAGCCTGTCTCAAGCGCGATAACGTGTACAAGGACCAGAGTAAAAAGAATCTAATCAATAAAGACAGGATGAAGGAATATCTGGGCCGCTCACCTGACTACTTGGATATGCTCATCATGCGTATGATATTCACCTTCCAAGTTGAGGTCGTGGCCGAGTGGAATTAAAAATTAGTTATTGCAATAAAAGTTTTATAGATTTGTAATGCAAAAGACTGCGCCTAATCCGAGAGATCAGGATTAATGAGTAAGGAATTTATTCAAGAGAGGGTCAACAGTACAGGGCTAAGCGACGCCAATAAACAGGAGGAGCAACTGGCCTACTTTACCCAGTCGAAGATATCGGCTGACTTCGTCACACCTAAGTACATAGAAGCTTGGGCCTCACGTAATTATGAGACTGACGACTACTTCCTGAACTACGTTAAATCCATCTTCAAGACTCTCAACTTTATAACGTTTTTTAAGTATCTGCGCTTCCCGATCCCGGCAAGTAAGATCATCCAAAATACAATCATCCCAGACCTGAGAAGGGTATTTGAAGCCGACGACAGTAACTTCGACTATGACGTCGAGGGCATAGATCAAGCGGCTTTCTTGTCTGATTTGAAGGGTAAGGAGTTCGACAAGATGATGTTTGACGCTCTGATGTTCAAACACAATTCGATATTGATTACTGACATGGACCCAATAGAGCCTAACTCCCCGGTCCGTTATCTGGTACCTATCAAGAATGTGGTGTCTATACAGACCGACGGAGATACTATTCTGAAGATTGCTTACGGGGCCACCATTATATGGGAAGGAAAGCCCTTGTCAGGATTTATGTACATTGACGAAAATAAGTATGCCTTCTACAACAAAGATTTTGGTTTGGTAGGTGAGAAGGATCATGATCTGGGGCACACTCCGGCACACTTTATTTCACCTGAGAAGTTCTCAGATACTGAGGTGGTTCGTAAAAGTATCTACTCATATATTCGTGAGGAGCTGGAAGAATACACATTCCTCAAGACGCTCCAGAAGATGACTGAGCCAAATGGGGCTATCCCGATCACTACTGAGCTCAAGACTGAGGACACGAACAACAACCAAGATTTTGAGGGTAAGGATCTGGAGCCTGGCACTGGGGAGGCTATGTCCTCACAGCGAGCCGAGATACAGAAGACCATTGTCCCTAAGTCACATGGCACACTCCAGACAGGGACATCCATAAAAGTCCCAGCCAACAGGAGAGAAGACGGAGCTATCGACATGGACGTGGTTAAGAACTTCGTCAACTTCCATTATATGCCAGTCGAGGCATTGAAGAATGTCAACGAGCGCATCCAACAGATTTATCTATCCATAATCACAACACTGGTCGGAGCGTCAGTAGAACAGAACGCCGCAGCTAAGAATGAAATGCAGGTCCGCCAGTCGATGGTGGCACTTGAGAATACACTCACACAACTATCGCACGACCTATCAAGGATCAGGCATCTGGCAGATACTGACTTCCTAGGGCTCAAGTATGGGATTGGCAGGGTTAATGAGGTGACAACATTCTACGGGTCTGATTGGTTCCTAGAATCTGAGGAGCAATTATTTAAGAGCTTCCAGAGCGCACCTAACCCGATTGAGAGGAAGGATATAATTCTGAGGATCAATCAATCAAAATATAAAAACAACGCTGAGAAACTGACCAGACAGGTCATTCTATACAACCTTATGCCCTACGTGGCGGATAAGGATTTCGATACTGCCATAGCTAAGCAGGCTGTAAGCCCTGAGACGTTTCAGTACCAAACCCGGTTCAATTACTGGGTACAACAATTCGAGGCTCAGTTCGGAGACATCGTAGTTTTCTTCGGGGAGATCAACTCTGAGACAAATGCAGTTAAATTTACAATTATAAATAATTTAATAATTAATTTAATCCGAAATGAAAGTCCTAGTAGTTAGAATGTACGAGGGGAGAGAACTCCACTATACCAAAGACGGTAAGGTACAAAACAAGAACCAGACGGTTAAACTTATTGAGTTTGACTTTGTCAACAAATTTTTGAAGTATTGTTACACACTCTCGAAACTCATATTGCTCGAAGAGGTGTATGAAGCGAAATACGTATCGGGAGAGCAGAGTAAATGTACCGCTGTGTCCGCTGCGGAGTTTAAGAAATTTGAGACCATGCTCATCGACGCAGGAGTCAAGAAGATAACTGAGGATCCTCTGGTCGAGGAAAACAAGGCGCTCCAAGCTAAGTCTGAGTTTTCTGAGAAGGAACTGGCCAAGCTAAGGCTCGAGATGGACGAGCTCAGGGAAATGATTACCTTGCAGAGCAAACCAGCTAAGGCTGAGGATGCACCTTCAGCACAGGACGACTTTAAGCAGATATCGCTTAAAAAAACATCAAGGGACGAACTAATTAGACTCGCCTCAGAGAAGGGGTTCCAACTCACAGGCGACGAAACAAAGACGCAACTTTTTGAATTAATAAAGTAACATAAAAGACTATGGATTTCACACCAGAATTTATTGAAACGAATAAACTGACGCCGGAGCAAGTGACTGTTCTGACCTCGGCAACTAATGACAATGAAGCCACCCTAAAATTAGGGTGGGATGGCAAGGCTAACACTGACGCTGAGCGGATTCTCGAAGGCGCAGCCGCTAAGGTTTTGGAATTGACAGGACTGCAACGCGCGTCAGGGCAAAAGATTGCTGATTATTTCGAGCTGGCTGGCACAAGTTACCCAAAGGGCAAGCTTGAGAGTGAGCGTAAAGCCCTCGAAGCAAAACAAACTGAGCTGGACGAGCTTATCAAGACAGGTAAGCCAGACGAGCTATTGCAAAAGAATTTCAACGAAATGAAAGATAAATACGACGGACTCCAAGCTAAAGAGGCTGAGTTTGATCGTATAGCGGAGGGTGATTTCGAGACAAAATACACATCCCTTTTCGAGAGCCACACACAGTCACAGCTTAACGGAGCCTTCGGCGCTGTTAAGCCCACTTTCCCGGACACGGTCAATAAGTACGAGGCTGAGGCTAAGTGGGGCGAGTTTGTCAAAAGCTTGAAGACTACCTATAACATCGAGATCGATAAGGATGGAGTGGGTCATGCTATTGACAAAGAGAACAAGCACAAAAATTACCTCTTAGCTGACCTAGTTGCCAAAGATGAAAAGATTACAGCTTTAGCGACAGGACGTAAAATAACTGGACTGGGAGGCGATCCTGACCCTACTTTGGTAGATGTTAAGGACGTTCCTTTCAAAGTACCGGAGAATGCAACGCCGCAACAGAGACAATTGGCAATAACAGACTATCTGTCCAAAACTCTGAAGCTCGACCGATTTTCACCGGAGTATTCTTCAAAATTTACCGAATACAATCGTAAAATATTAAATCCGCAAGAGACTGCTTGACAAGTAAACTAATAATTTAATCATGGCATTTTTAGATTTAACAGTGCTTAATGACTTGCAGGCCCGAGAAGCCACCAACGAAAAACTCGTTGGTAGATATGGTATGATCGACCTTGCAAAAGACTCAGGTAAGTCTATCGACTATATACCTCCGTCAATCATGGAAGCACTAAGAAGTATGTCGGGATCGCGCGACGCACAGATCCCCGCATTGAAAGATCAAACGGTCACTGTTGGAACGACCCCAGGGTTCGCCAACATACCCGCGAATCTCGCTGCATCCGCAAAATACAATTACACAGCTGTAGACGTATTTTCTGGATTCCGTTTTTACCCCGCCGCGTACGACAACAACCAACTTGACCCAATGTGGTATCGGGACCAGGTGTTGAAGAACGTGCTGCAGGCTATGGCCGTTACAATTGGCAATCTAATTGAGACCCAACTGGGGGCCCGTAAAACTCAGGCCTTAGATTTCACAGCTCAGGTATCTCAAGGCGATGGCACCTTCACTTTCGACGCTGGCACAGACCAGCTCAATATCAATAAGGCTGGTGTCAACGAGGTTATGTATTGGAATTTGATAAACCTAATGCAAGCTAACAAGCTCGGTGATAGGGACTATCGAATTGTCACTTCTCCTGCGGGGCTGGTTAGCTCAGTTACAGAAGCAAGAAAAGCGGGAGCAGCTAACGCTGAGAACCTGCTTTGGAATCAGTCAGTAATACCTCAGGACCGTATCTACGGATCTGATCAATTGGCTGCCGGCAGCGACATCTTCAACGGCTTCTTTGTTGGTGATGGAGATATCGGACTGATTGAAAACTTTCCTTTTGATTTCCGTAACGGAACTGAAATTGCGGGGAAAAAATGGAGTATCACTGATACTGAACTTCCTTTTACTCGTATGCGGGCTAACGTTTTTATTAACACTGAAGCGACAGACGCTTCGAGTATCATAAGCCCAAACACTGACACGAATCTCACAATGACAACCTGGGAAGAAATGGCCATTTGGCATCGTTTTTATATCCCATATCGTTATAATTCGGCTATTGCCACACGCCCACAGGGTATTGTAAAAATCTCAGGTAAAACCTCTTAATCATGGCTAAATACTATATAGCAGACGCAGCAGGTAACATGACACCTGCAGAAGGCACAGGCCTGACCCGTATAGTGGAGACACTTACGGACGATAAAACTCTCACGTTGGTAGACTCGGGTAAGGTTTTCCTTATCGGAACTGACGCGAAGACGGTAACTCTCCCATCGACGGTTAAAGGCATCGAGTACACGTTTGTGAACTCTGGAGCTGATGGAAATAACATTATCACGTTATCACCTGCCGCGGCTGATGGCATCTTTGGGACTCTCACTCTGGCGGCTTCGGTTGTTCAGATGGCGGGAACTGCGGACACTGACTTGATCAACACCAAGTCGACGGCGTTGAAAGGCGACTCAGTCACTCTTGTAGGTGACGGCGTTGACGGATGGGCAATCGTAGCTAGCTCAGGAATCTGGGCTTCTGCATAATTAATACGCTATGATACTAACTTTCGTTGAGGATTTTACGAGCGCTACGACTCTGGACACCGTACTAAAAGCGGTGCCCGAGTCAGGCCTTTGGTATAACCGGGGCGTTCATCCGCTCGTGAATGTGAATAACATTTTGGGACTCTTACCAGTCCAGACCTTTACTTTTGCAGATTACGTTGCTGGGACTACTTACGGAAAATTTGAGACCTCTCAATTAAGATCCGATATTGTTACTTCCGGAGGACTAGTTTATGAAAGTTTAGTCGCTTCGAACGTCGGGAACGATCCCGAAACGAGTTCGACAAAATGGTTAGAAACAAACATAGAGTCACTGAGGATCAAAAGCTTTGCGCGAATGAGTCAGGACAATATGGTTGCAGCATTAAATCTCAACCGTCAGTTAGTAGATAGCCAATATTTGTACAACGTTGGTGAGGATACGGTAACACTGCCCGGAGATTTCTCAGGGTGGGCAATCGAGCCAAAAGGATCAGATTACGTTAAGATCGTTATCAATCAAATAGCCTTGCAAGCAATTACGAGTGCGCCGGTTGATATGTTTGTGATAAATCAGGGTCAGCTCATAGACACGCTGACCCTGAACCCACAGAACGGGATCTTGTCGTTTGAGGATGTTGGCTACACGATATCGGGGAAGGGCAGATTTTTATTTGTCATCGCTTCCCAGGATGTCCGTTCGCAGAGTCCTTACAATGATCCTCTCAAGTATAAAGGCATCGTAGTTTATCCAGTTACAGGCACGGGGGCATCGGCTCAGGCAGCGGAGTATTCAGATAATTCGACCGGCAATGGTATCAGTTTTAATCTGTCCGCTTATCTTGACTCGACTGTCTACCTGACCAACAACCTGATAAACTTTGCGAAGCTTCTGCAGAATCAATTTGAGTTAGACTTTCTGAGGATGGCAGCCACTAATTCCAACGTCCGGAGCAATCGGACTCAACGGAATTTTGAGGATGCTGACCTTGAGAAAATCTATTTTGAGACTGTGGACTTGAAAGGTGATACTGTGGCACGCCGGTATAATCACCAATTAAAGAAAGCACGTGAGGCACTTAGCAGAACATTTGACAACTTCCTCAAGGAAGATTCTAACTTTAAAGTTGATATAGGGGTACAATGACAACGGCAGGCATAGATATACCGATTAATGAAGTGGTGGACACGTTTATCTCGAAACTGTGGACAGGACTGGGAGTAACATTCCGGGGCCGGGTTTATCGCAACGAGAAAGACCGAGATTTACAAAACTTCATAATCCCTGAGTATTACGATTACGATCTGGGGGAGTATCAACCCGTGGAGACTGATGACGGGCTAGGGGGAATCGGCTTTGTTGACGTTATACCCACCTCGCCAATTGAGGGGAATCCTGAGGCAGATGTTAGATTTTGTTTTGCTTTGAACCTTGATAAGCTGTACCCCGGAGAGGGAACCAGAGCCACTGAGCAAGCCCACAGGGATGTCCAGCAGATTCTAGTCGGATCTTCCTTCGAGTTGACCAGCTTAGTCAGAGGCGCTCCTGCCTTTAGTGATTACGGGCACACCAAACAGACGGGGATGGACATGCACCCCTTTTACCTTTTTAGATTTGATACTAAATTAAAATACGAGATAAATATTTGTTATGAGTGATATATGTAAAGTTTATAATTACCAGGGGCTCGCAGAGAACTGCGTCTCCCTCTTGCAGCGCGCGAAGGCTCTGATGATTACCGACCCCGGTACCACTCAGAGCAAAGCGGCTTTTGTCTCCCTTGCGGGGAATAAGGCTATCGTTGCAGCTGATTCAGGAATGACTGGAGTTTTGCTTAATGTTTCCCGGGGATATACCAATAACACGGATGACATTGAGGAGAACACTTCCAACCTGAATTACACTGAGAAGACTCAGGACCCTTTACCGAGGATGGAAGTATTGGCCACAATCTCAGCCTGCGATTACAAAACCCTTTTCGATGCCGACGGCAAGCCGTTTGACATCCAGTTAATCCTGAATGACAACCTGAAAATGGGAACCAATCAGGACGACGGGACTGTTAAAGGATTCCGTGGCAGGA
>Ga0307989_1000783_pt1 | contig 18820 bp, 12 predicted proteins | sample EllFjometagen185_FD_203164 | JGI IMG/M metagenome (GOLD analysis project Ga0307989, IMG submission 203164) | Marine microbial communities from Ellis Fjord, Antarctic Ocean - #185 | ecosystem: Environmental > Aquatic > Marine > Unclassified | place: Southern Ocean | collected 2014-10-08
TACAGGTATCACTGACTTTTTGGACAGCGCACTACAGTTGGACGAGCATCATATGGAAATTGAGTTAAAGGCTGAAGCCATGGGCGTTCTTTAAGGTCAATTTATCAACCCCGAAATGTGAGTATTAATATTCATAATTTTTTTCTGACTTAACTCTTCCCTGCTATAACCGTAGAAATCCAGGGCTGCCTTATTTGCATTTACGATCAACCCGCTTTCAGGATCGATTAACAGTTTTATTGCAGTATTATCCTCAAACATTTGGCGGTATTTATTTTCACTCTCTTGAATAATTTCCTGCCCGCACTTTCGTTCAGCAATTTCCAAATTTAGATTGAGGTTTGTTTTCTGCAACTCTTCTTCATTCTGTTTTAAATTTCTGAATAGTAGATCGTACGGTTTTTTAAGACCCGTTTCAATAACCGCCTTATAAATCAGGTAAAATGAGATGATCTTGAATATATGTCCAATCAGTGTGGAAATCCCAAAAACACTAGTATAAAAAGTGAATGCCAATTCAGCAATGATTGTTAAGGCAGCTGACGCAACCAATAGCATATAAACATTCTTATCAAATTGAGTTCGATAGTAATATAGAAGAAAAATTACTAAAAAAAGAATCAGAGAAATAAAATACTCACTCGTTATTTTAAAGACTGTCAGACCCGACCCTTCTTTGAAACAGACCGGGAAGACATTCCAGTAAAAAATTGAACTGAATAAAAGAAGGGTGATCAGGAGGAAAATTGAGAAAAGTACTTTAGGATGAAATGTCCGCTTCAAAAATAGAAACCCCAGCAATAGAGAAAAACTTTCCATGTATCGAGCGGCAATCCATAGTTGGGTGGGCAAGTCAGCATCAAATCCGACAAACACTCCCATACCCTTGTAAGCCAACGTGTGGGTCAGATCGATCATGCCGATAAACAGATAAGCGATACCTAAAAATAAAAAAAAACCATTTTTAAAATAGTCCCTTGAATTCCAAGCAAAAATGAAGATCCCTCCCGCAATGAGGACACTGAAAATCTCAGCGATACTGTGAAAAAGCAGAAAATTATAAAAAGTCGTCAGGTAAACGACTGCCAAAACAATGGAAAACTCAGTGAAATTCCAGAATGCTTTTTTGTTCATTTGTTTTGCTTATTTAGAAAATTGATTAATTGTGGTATTTCGTACCCTAAGTCCTAAAGGTCACTTTCGATCACCATTGCGATAATGGCTTCATCCTCAACGATGAGTATTCTGGCCTTTTCCATCATGCCTCAATATTGAATTTGATGGTGAATTTTGTTCCTTTGTTTCTTTCCATTTCAACTGATCCGCCTAATTGATTTTCAGCCAGCATCTTCACCAACTTTAATCCCATGCTTTTTGCTGAGTGCCAATCAAAATCGTTCGGCATACCTATACCATCGTCTACATATATCACCTCAATTTGACTCTGCTCAGTTTTGCGTAACTTGATTGTAATTTCACCTTCTTGGTTCTCAGGAAAAGCATACTTAAAAGAGTTTGTAATCAGTTCATTTACAATTAAACCCAGCGGCGATGCTTGTTTAACTGAAACTAAAACATCTTCAGATTCGACGGTTATATTTACATTGCTGCTGATCCCATAATTTTGCGCTATGGCACTTGCGAGCTTTAGTAAATATGGATTCATTTCTATAGATGACAAGTTTTCAGACTGGTATAGGGCTTCATGAATGGATGACATTGACTGTACTCTGTTTTGACTTACCGTAAGTGCTTTTTTTAATCGCTCATCTTCCGTACTGTTAGCCTGTAAACTGAGCAGGCTTGCAATAACTGTCATGTTATTTTTGACCCTGTGATGGATTTCCTGAAGGAGGGTTACTTTTTCATTCAGGGAGGCTTTTACTTGATCTTCTGCTTTTTTGCGATCAGAAATATCGCTGACAAAAGCCAGAAGTCTGTGCTCACTGCCTATTAAGGCTTTTTTTAAAGCTACTTCTCCCCAGAATAAAGTTTTGTCCTTACGTTTTGCTAACCATTCAAAACATTGGGGGCCTTCTTTCATAGCTTTTCTTACCCATTCTATTGCGTCTGACTGATCATAGGATGGTTGCCTAGCGCTAAATTTGTCGATGCTGGCGTCTAACACCTCCTCTTTTGAAAAACCATACATTTCCAACATAGTTCTATTACAATCGAGAACGATTCCAGTATCAACATCATGAACAAATATTGCATCTGTACTGTTATCAAAAAGGCCACGGTAGTTCGATTCAGATACTATAGCCTTCTCTTCAGCCATCAGACGTTCCTTATTTTCAAGCTGAAGCTGATCGTTTGTTGACTGGAGTTCAATTGTTCTTTCTTCTACTGTTTTCTCCAATTCCAGGTTTCTAGTTTTTATTGATTTAATTCGTAACAGAAAAATGGCAACTGTAAAGAGAATCACGAAGCATCCAATGCTAACAAAAAAAAGTCTAGTTTTCCACCATGGAACGGCTACGTTTATTTCTACAGAGGCACCTCTTTCGTTCCAAACTCTGTCGTTGTTTGCCCCTTTTATTCGGAGTGTATAGTGACCTCCCGGCAATCCTGAATAACGTCCAAAATTATAGGAATGAGTATTGTACCAGTCTTTATCGAAACCTTCGAGCTTATACATATACTGGTTTTTCTCTGGATGAATATAATTCAGTGCTGCAAATTCCATCTCAAAGAAATTGTTCTTCCAATCCAAATTAATTTTCAAGGTTTTTTCTAACGCTTTTCCTGTTGGAATGTCCTCTCCTCCTTGTGTCAAAGAAGTGATAAAGACTGGTGGAATAAATTTATTTTCAGTTATCTGATCTGGGTAGAAACTGAACGCCCCTTTAGGGGTGCCAAACCAAAGACTTCCATTTTTTGCTTTCAGGCTTTTATATTCCCAAAACTCATTGCTGGGGAGACCATCTCTCTTTGAATAGAGTTTTGATTTTTCTGTTTTCGGATCAAACTTAATCAAGCCGATTTTGCTTCCAATCCAAAGAATTCCATTGTGATCCTCCAACAATGTCATGATGTTATTTGCCGGAAACCCTAATTTTTTGGAGAATCTTTTAAATTTTCCGGTTTCTTTCTCGAATCTGTTGAGCCCCTTACTCGTAGAAATCCAGAACACACCATCTCGTGCTCTGATCAAATGATTGATTGAATTGGAGCTAAGACTATTTGGGTTATTGCGCTCATGTTTATAGTGTCTAACCACATTGCGGGACTTTGGATCAAACACATCTAAACCGCCTCCAAGAGTAGGTGCCCAAATAAATCCCTGCTCGTCCTGATATATGATTGCTATAGCATTATTTGCGATACTCAAATCATCATTCGGTTTATGACTATAATAAGTAAAAGATTCCTTCTCTTTATTGAAAAGTGCCAATCCATATGTCGTCGTTCCCATCCAGACGAAGTTACTGTCGTTTTTGTCTTCAAATAGACTATTGGCATATGAGGATGGTTTCATTGGATATTCTTTGGCATTCCGCTTCGTACTTTTATCATATTTTATAAGTTTATTGCTTCCAGAGAACCAGATATATCCATCATGATGGTAAGAGATTCCTGCTGCAACATAACCTTCGTTAATATTATCAAATCTCTTGGTTTTTCTGTCATAACTAACAATACCCGATGTTGATGCAAACCAGATTAATCCATCCGCATCTTCTGTCATCGTAGTAATCACATCTGGGAGTATACTGTTCGGATTATCAGGATTGTGCGTGTATCTTTCAAAGTCATGTCCTCCAGAGTGAGATATGTCCACAGGGCCTGAAAAAGATGGTAACCAGATGGTCCCTGCGTTATCCTTGTATATATCACAAATTCCATCAGTAGACAGGCTGAAAGGCTTATTTTTATTGGAATGATATATTGAAAACGTTCCTGTTTTTTTGTTATAAACTGCAAGACCTTTTTCTTTGCCAACAAAAGAACTTAACCAGATTTGTCCGTTACCTTGATCAAGTAACCTATCAATTTTCGCAAAAGGCAGGCTGTTGGGATTGGAAGGTTCATGAAAATATGACTGAAATGATTCTGAGGATTTATCAAACCTGCTGATTCCATCTTTCGTGGCAACCCAGATGAGCCCTTCTGAGTCCTCAATAATGCTGCTGATCGCATTATTGGACAATTGGCTATTCCCTTCGTTGTATACCGTAAAGCGATTTGTTTTCTTGTCAAATTTGTTTATTCCGACATCTGTGCCCACCCAGATAATGCCTTCCGAATCTTCCAGTAGTGAACTCACCGAGTTGTTGCTCAAACTTCCGGGATTATCAGAGTGCCTGAACACCCTAAAAGTATTGCTTTTTTTATCAAACCGATTAAGGCCATTATTTGTCCCAATCCAGATAAACCCATCTGAATCTTCAATAATATATGAAGCACCGAAGTTTACTGCCAAAGAAGATGAGCTGATGGATTGCTTGACATTGCTATCATGGTGGTAAACCTTGAATGAATCAGTATTTTTATTATATACATTTAGCCCATCTGTAGTTCCAATCCAGATTAACCCTTCTTTATCTTGATAAATATCCAAAATCATATTGTTGGATATTTGACTGTTTTCAGTAGAATATCTTTTAATACTAATTCCATCATATTTGACCGCTCCGTCTTGGGTTCCAATCCAGATAAAACCATCCTGATCCTGCATTATTACACCAGTTTGCGAACCAACATCAACGACAAATTCAAAATTATGTTCATTCGATTCGGCCGGAAGACTAATCAAACTGAAAATAACAACGAACAGTAAAATTCTCAGATACTTATTTATCATAATAGTTTTTCTCAATTAAATATGCTGAATCTGTAAACTGAGCTTTTCTGTTATCAGGTTCAAATGTCAAATGATGACCCGTGATAATTTCTGATTCAAAAATGTAGAGACTGGTCCGAATCAACGTATATTCTGACAGTCTGCAATTGTTTCACTAAACATACCAATTTTCCACTATTCAAAATTAATTTCTTTTGATACCTAATAAGCAGATATTTATTATGTTTTGATATCAATTTCTATGAAGCAAAGAAGAGATCTAATTTTCAGGCTTCTTTCTCTCTATCAAAATTAGGTATATCTAACTTCAGAGTATTTTCTAATGTATCCGTATCATCAATGCGTTTTTTAATAATCGATGAAAAAGCGGTTCTTTGGAGTACTCAGACTTGAATAATCCAGCCCATTTTGTCAGCCCAATAAAGCCCATTCCCTAGTGACATAAAAGTAACTACCAGTAACTTTCGGGACAAACGAATCTTCAGGTAATCATTTTTAGAAACAAAGGAATAGTTATGATTTGATAGAGTTATAGCGGATGATGCAACTGATATGGAAGGTATTGGGGGCAAAATGGTGGAAGTCGCGGAGATTTTTCCCCTTTTTTAAATGTCAGTGGCCCCTTCTAAAAAACAGATGGCCCTTTGATCGATACTTTTACTATTTGCTTCGATTGTCGCCGCTACACAAAACCCTTCCCCCTATTTACCTACCCTACCTTCTGAAATTTTCACCCGCTGCAGCAAATTGAACAGGCGGCGAATGCCCTTCAGTAAACATCGGTAACAGAAACAGGGCTCATGAACCCCTACTTGACTATGGAATAATAAACTTTTATCATTCACCGCAGCAGGCGGTTCTCTGCCTTGCTCCCAATTTCGATTGAGCAATCCCAATCACCCCACAAAAGGACCTGACATATGCCAATCATCGACCTTTCCAGCACTATCGAACAGGGGCCGGATATTGATATCGCCTACAAGGACCATGCAGACGGTGCCGAGCAGATTAGTGCCTGGCTCGGAGTTTCTCCTAATTTATTAAAGGACGGGGAAGGCTGGGCCATTGAGGAGTTCACCCGTTTCCCTACCCACAGCTGCACGCACCTGGATGCACCCTGGCATTACAACAGCAAGATCCGGGGCGAGGACGCCTTGAAAATCGACGAACTTCCTCTGGAGTGGTTCTTCAATGACGGGGTGGTTTTTGAAATGAGGCACAAAAAGGATGGTGAGGCGCTCACGGTCGAAGACCTGGAGAAAGAACTGGACCGGATCGATTACCGGTTGAAGCCGCTGGATATTGTTTTGATCCGGAATGGCCAGGATAAATACTACGGACAGCCGGACTACCTGCAGAGAGGTTGCGGGGTATCCGGTGATGCCACACGGTGGTTGTATGACAAGGGCATTCGTGTGATGGGGATCGATGCCTGGGGATGGGACGCTCCACTTCACATGCAGGCTGAAAAAGCCAACGAATCTCAGCAACCGGGAGTGTTCTGGCAATCCCACCAGGCTGACGTTCAATATTCCCAAATTGAGCGGCTGGTCAACCTGGATCCGCTGCCCGCGACAGGGTTCAAGATTGCCTGTTTCCCACTAAAAATAAAGGGCGGCAGCGGCGCCCCCGCCAGGGTTGTGGCGATTCTGCCTGATTAGAGAAAATATTCAGGGAGAACCGAAGCGGCGAAGACGAACCCAATCTGCAATTTTGCGGATATCATCAGGAGTTGTTTTGCAACATCCGCCGATCACCTGAGCACCCTTTTTATGCCAAAGCAATGATCTTTCTCCGTATGACAAATCTGCAGAGCCTCTATGCCAGGTCTTTTGCACAGCATCGTAGTGTTCACCACTATTTGGGTAAACGACAATGGGTTTGTTCGTTTCCGTTCGAATCCTTTCAATCAGGGATTCAATATACTCTGGAGCCGTACAGTTTATTCCGACAGCCGCCACCTGTTCATAGCTGTCTAGCCAACGAGCGCAATCTTCAATACATTCGCCACTATTTATGTGTTCACCATCTTTGGCACTGAAACTAATCCAGGCATAAATACCAGGCATTTCTTCCAGTAATCGCACCACCGCTTTTGCTTCCACTAAACAGGGAATGGTTTCACAGGCAAGAATATCCGGCCCGGCAGCTATGAGGGTTTCCAGGCGTTTTTTGTGAAACCGCATTAAGGCTTCTTCATCAAGGTTATAGTCGCCTCGATATTCTGAACCGTCAGCCAGGTATGCGCCATAGGGTCCCACCGAAGCCGCCACAAGAGGACGTGGACGATTAACCCTGTTTTCGGCTTTTTCCCAGAACCTATCTCTAACCTCCAGAGCCAGGCTAATAGAAGAGGCAATCAGCCTATACGCTTCCGCTTCACTGAGCCCTCGTTTCATAAATCCTTCAAATGTTGCCTGATAACTGGCCGAAATGACACAATCGGCCCCCGCATTAAAGTAGTCCTCATGCACTGCTGCTACTTCCCCGGGATTTTCCATCAGAATTTTAGCTGACCACAGCGGGTCGTCTAAATCGCACCCTCTTCGCTCCAGTTCTGTTGAAAATGCGCCATCCAGGATTAAAACGGGTTGTTTTTGTAAAATGTTATCAATTGGATTCATGTCTCTATTCCTGAACCGATTCAGGTAGTTCATCTTCAATGAGATTGATAGGGCTTATGGAAAGGCATCCGGGCATACCTGCTTCAGCAAATTCAACCCATTTTTATAAAATACCTTTTCATAGAAATCGTCAGAAAGGTTGAATGCCAGGAGTTGCTCAATTTCACCTTCTCTGGGAAGGATGATATTTGGAAAGTCTGAACCGTAGAGAATTCTATCTTTATGGTTTTCGAGGGTTTCTATCCCCAAATTGAAACTAAATGGTAGATCGGGCCAGAAGGTAAATGCGGTGTCCAGATAAATATTCGGATGATCATCCAGGAGTGCCATAAACCGGTTGAATTCGTAACAGCCCATATGGGGAATATTCACAGGCAGATTTGGAAATCGATCCAATAATTTTCGAATATGAGCAAACCCCACGAATTCATTTCCTGAAGGTCCATTGCCAATGTGAAGAAGTAGCCGTTTGCCTTTATCAATGATCAATTCATACAGAGGGAAAAGTCTCTCGTCATTGGGGTAAAACTTCTGGACTTCAAAATGCATCTTTACTCCCACGACGCGTGGATGAGCCAGCATCCGCTCCGTATATTCCAGTGCCTGTTCATCATCCGGATGATAGGGAGCAAAGCAGAACAGATCAGGGAACTCATCAAGCACCTGAATATTCCACTCATTCATCGGTTCGGCAATGCCCTTTTTATGCGCATAATTTGAATAGACAATGGGGCTCACGTCTTGATCATTCAGATATTGAATACACTCCTTATAGTACATTTTATAACGCACTTCCACTTGAGACATGGCTTCGAAGAACTTCCAGATAGCGTCGAAACCCTTATCTGGAAAAAGATGCACATGGAAATCTATTAGGGACTCTGGCAGTTTCTTCATAAAAAATTTTCCTTCGATCGACTTGGTGGTCAACCGTCAGGATGCGTTTGCTAAATGTTCAAGCTAACCTATTTAAAAGCCTCCCCCACAACCTAAGCGATGACTCCTTTTCAGGTTCCCTTAATCCGAAAGAGTATCATTTCCTGCTGGTGAAGACGGTGGTATCTGCAATTCACTTTTGATATGATCGATTCCAACTCTTTCTATAAAAGTAGCGACCCGTTCCTTTTCCTGTTTGCTTTCTTTGTAGAAAGTGAGAAACCGCTCCAAGGTTGTCAGAACCAACTCCAGGGGTGAATCAACCAGAAGATCATCCGCACGGCGTACATTGCTGCCGGCTTTTCCACCTATCACCAGGGTCCATCCATCGGGCGTTCCCACCAGACCGATATCCCGGATATATGAGTTGCCACAACAACGGGCGCAACCTGAAAGGCCAATTTTCAAATGGCTGGGTATTTGAACTGAATCACTGAAAACGTCCTCAATCTGCATTGCCATGGTTTGCGTATTCTGCAATCCATGTTTACAGTCCCCGAGTCCACGGCAGGCAATGATGCTTTGCGGCGTGCGGTTTCCTACCCCATTCAGCATTTCAACTATTTCATCAACTGAATCAGGCGGAATCCCTTCAATAGAGACTCGTTGGCCTGTTGTGGCTCGAATCCCGGGCAGGTTGAACTTTCGGATGACGGCAACAATTATTTCCAAATCATCCACATCGAGTTTACCAAGGGGCATACGCGGCGTGATTGAGAAAGTCCCATCGGGTCGCTTGTGTACACCACCAAATTGCTTCTCTAACATACTACCTCTTATTCTGATTCCCATACTTTTGTTGAAAATTCGATCACGTGCGGGGATATCACGAGTCAATCCCCGATTGCACTGACAAATTGGATCACTACCAAGTTAAGTTGATTAATTATTGACTCGTTCTAACTCAGAATACCCGCAAACAAGCGTTTCTGGCTAGAATACTGATCAATCAAATTCAAACCATTATATCTGAAGCCCTGTAAATCTAACATTTGGCAGGATTATTGGGTTTTCTGGGAGGACAATCAGCGCAAGCTTTGGGGAATCACTTTGACAGGGAACCCAGTCAGGAAACGTATTTCACCAGGTATTGGCCCAGGGATAAATGTCATGCCTATGACGCAATCACTAAACGAAGTCCTGACCTTTGATACACTGAATGTGAGCGATTAAAACAGTGGTTATCGCAATCGCTCAATGTACTTTTGAGTGGTCTGAGCTCCTATTTCGATGGGACTTGAGACATAATGTACTCAGACAGGGCGGTTATCGTCAGACTGGGATTGACTCCCAGGTTGGCTGCGATAACAGAACCATCGGCCACAAAAAGGTTGGGATAACCGAACAGTTCCCCGTTCATTCCAACCGCGCCCTTATCCGGTGTTTCACCCATACAGCACCCCCCGAGAATATGAGCTGTGGTGGAGATGTCCATCGTCACTTCGAAGATCGAACTCAATGGAATCCCATCCATCTTTTCTGCCAGCCGACGCGTGACTTCATTGGCGATGGGGATATAGGAAGGTGAGCGCTTCAAACCGTCGGGAATACTGGTGTTCATGCTCCGCCCACCCAGTCGCCACCAGCGGCGTTTGTAATCCATTTTAAGATAGTTATCATCTGTCTGCATCACCAATACAACTGTGGTGTTGGCAGCTTTACCCAGTGGCCAGAGGAGAGACAGATAGCGGAATGGATGGCGCAGGATGCTCCCCAAATACCGCAATCCCCGAGGTATCCAACCACCCCCGTTCGTCATCAACGTCAGCAGGCCCAGCATTAAATCAGATCCCTTATTGTAGCGTACCATTTCAATATGGGTCGTTTTATCCGGATAAATACCAGAAGTAATGGCGATCTGATCATTCCAGTCAGTACTCTTATCCCGGGATTTCACAGCTGTCAGAGCTTCAGAATTGGTTCTGACGACGTTTCCCAACTGGTCAGAGATATTTGGCAACAGACCTTTCTGCTTGCATTGCAACAGCAGTTTGACAGTCCCCATCACGCCGCCACTAAAGACAGCACCTCGAGTGGTATACACCTTCCTGGGGTGGGCGCCCGAAGGACTGCGGGTCGTGATTTCATAACCGCCGTCATCCAGCGGACGTACACCTGTGACTTCTGTTTCGGCTATGATCTCGACTCCCTTTTTTTCGGCCAGATAGAGATAGTTTCGATCCAAGGTATTTTTTGCACCTACCGGACAGCCGATCATGCAGGCTCCACAGAACGTGCAACCTGTCCGTTCCGGACCTTCTCCTCCGAAGTAAGGATCCGGGACGGTTTTATCCGGTTCTCCGAAAAAGATACCGACATCATTAATATGAAAAGTGTCTTCGCCTCGCATATCCTTCCCAACCTCTCTCAGACATTTGTCTGCAGCACCAATTTGTGGGCTGGGGTTGGCACCCAGCATTCGACGAGCTTCCTCGTAGTGAGGCATCAGTGTATCCTTGCAATCGGCGATTCCCCATTCCGGTTTTTCGAAAACCTCATCCGGGGGCACGAGTAGATTGTTTGCATAGACCAGGCTGCCACCGCCGACACCGCCGCCATGAAGAATACCCACATGTTTTAGTACTGTCAGGTTCTGGTAGCCATACATGCCCAAAGGCGGCATCCACAAATACTTTTTACTCCAGTTCGTCTTGGGAAAGTCCTCCTTCTGCCAGCGCTTTCCTTTTTCCAGAACAGCTACCGTGTGTCCCTTTTCAGCCAGTCGCAATGCTGACACACTACCGCCAAAACCGGAACCGATCACAATAAAGTCATAGTCGAATGTCTGCTGGTTCATTCATCCCCCTGAAGATGTTAAATCCCGTAAAAATAGTGAGTTGAGCAATACAAAATCCGGCTTCATTTAAGCAGATCATTGGTGCCCTGTATAGTTTTTTATTGATAAATGAGGGGTACTTGAATCCTTTTTTAACCCTTCCCGAGGACAAAATAGCAAAGACCATTGTATCGCCGGCCACACCAGCATTGAATCTAATATCCAAAGCGCCGCATGTAATCGTTGACTCCAATCTGGACATGGCTTTGACCGCTTTGAAGCCGGCAAGCTTGTTGAAGCGCATGGGTTTCAACAAAAGAAGCGGAGACTCGCCTGAAGCCATACTCTACACGCTGTTCTTAATACCAATAGGATGTTGCCGCTGCTCGGACACATCTTCATTGGTGAACGAAAACGGTCAAAACTGTCCAAACAGTTTGATGACAAGCGTAATGCAATAGCCAAGAGTTTTCATATTGCCTGTAGTATGACAAAGCACCAATTGCTTTAGGAATACACCCTGAAGAGATCAGACGCCTCGATCATTCTGAGAAAAAGGGTGTAATTTAGCTGTCAATCAGACTACTATTTGCTAGTTTATTGCCTTGTAGCCCTTGTCAGTATTAATATGTAAGCACCTTCATTAAACCCGAAACTTTAGTTACATTTAAACTTTAAAACTACGTTCCCAAGGATACACTGTTATTCAACTGCAGTTAACGACCCTCCGCCTGAGGAAGAGTTTGTAATGCGGGGCTGTCCCTTGTACTCAATATCACAACTTCCACTTGCCGATACTTTGAGTTTTTCTACAACATGAATTTTTAAATCACAGCTACCAGATGAAGAAATCTGATACTCCTGAGCAATTAATTCAAAAGCTTCTATATCTGTTCTTCCGCTGGAATCAAATTTCACTAGTTTTGCTGAACCGGAAAGAATAAGATCAGAAGTGCCGGAATTATCAAGTTCAAATTTTTCTGTAGAAACTTTTAGTTCTCCATAGGAAGATCCCGAAGTGTCGAACTCAAGGGAATTGGAATGAACAGCCAATTTCATTTTAGTTGAGCCGCTTCCCTTCACTTTAATGTTTTTACCTTTAAACTCGGTTTCTCCAGTTACATCTGACCTTCCGGAGAAACTGAGGGTTTCAATGTCTTTCATTGTAATATATACAGTATATTCTTTTTTACAATCATCTGGAGAGATATCCAATTTCCCCTGCCTAACTTCAATATCCAGGTCTTCAATCACTTCTTTGGGGGCTTTAATGCGAAGAGAAGCAGAATTTCCCTGCTTGATAAAAACATCAGCATCACCCGATACGAAAAGAGAGTGAAATGCTTTTTTGACTTCAATTTCTTTTGTAACATCAGAAGCAAAAATTCCTCCACAGGAAGCCGCTTGTACTGAAGAGATCATCAATCCGAGAATACACCCTGAAAAAGCCCCAAAACGAGTCATTTTTTTAATAAAATTAGTTAATTCCATAACACTCTGTTGTTTGTTTTAAAATTTAAGAAAATTTGATAAACAAAAAAGCAAACTGTTTATTTAGAATGAACCCGATTTTTCATAACAGCATATTAAGCCATAAAACCAATTTCCCCTGTTACAAAAGCAAGATCAAGTAAGGGAATCCCATCAAGTCCTAGCCATCTGCTCATCAAAAGAGGTGGCCCCACTGAAACGAGAACAATTCCTCTTCTAAAAGAATTTTCAGAGGATAACTCTGAGTTGATTAGCATTAAATCACAAACTTCATTTGCGGTCATTCCCTGTTTCACCAAGCTTCGTTTAGTCAAATTATCAACGATGAGTTCGGAGACCAATTAAAAAAAGTAGAACATTACGGGGACAATAATAATGGGGACCATGTTACTGGACATTTTTTCTCCTTCTAAAGGCTGCCTGTAAATCATGTATGCTGTCAAATTCTTTAGGACACTTCGACCTCAAAATCAAGCTACTTTCTTTAAAGATAGCAGGCCGAAGGATGGCCTCCTGTTCTGAGTGATTAAACCCCATTTTTGTGAATCTTCTTCGATTCATCGTCATGGTCCTGGCCATATTCCTTGCTGTTTGAATCTCCCTCGTTCTTCCAATATTATCACTCCTCCAAGAATATTAGCGGAGCTCCGCCGTTTGCTTCTTCTTTTTCTTCGGCTCAAGTTTAGTCTCCGATTTTCCCCTTTTCAGGAATATCAATGCCATCTTGCTAGGCTAACACGATGACACAGAAATCATCTCACCTGGCAGAAATTAAAACGCTGAAAGGACTCGTCTTTTAAGACAGATTTTATCGAGTGCAACAGAAACTGCTTTTTTAAAAAAAACTGCTCCCTTTTATAACAGGATTATTTTTTTAGTCATGGCGTATTAGAATAACCGATTGAAAGTTAGTCTGATTTTATAGGTGATGCTGTTAGGGGTCAAACTTGCAACATTCTAACTGACGCTTGGAATCAATCGGCCAGAGATCCGGTCTTTCTTCTTTATATTACAGTCTGTTGTGCAAATCCGAAAAAATACTACAATTGCTATCATAATTCATATTGTTTTTGGAGCGTTTGGTTTTTTGGCGATTTCTTTAGGGGCGATCCATTGATTTTACAATATTGAGTCCCCTCCGAAAAATAGTTTTTTCACGAGGGATGCATTAAGTTTTAGTTGATATGGTCAGCTTATTTCTGACCTGTCAGATTGGCAAAATTTTAAAAGTAAGGATCAAGCATCATCAATCATCCATTCGTTTATTGCCAAAAACGGTATTCTGTTTGATATTGGGTGTTTTTGATAACGTCATGCCTTTCTTGGTTCAATATTCAGGCGTATGCATCAGCTGTCAGGGTGGGGCTCAACAGATCTCTCATATAGTTACGGATACGGATTAGATTGATCCACATACATCGGCAAATCGCCCACATTTTATTCCGATATTGCCCGCGGTAGCGGGTTTTATCTTTTCGTGTGTGGTAGCTCAGTTGAAAGATCGTCGCCTCTACATTGTTACGACGATTTTTGATTGATTCTGGTAAGCTTTCTATGGCTTTACGGCGTTCATAGCACTCAATTTCATCAGCTTTGATGTAACGCCATTTACCAGTAGCCAATCGTATTTTATATTGGCCGGGTTTATATTCGGTTGCTTCAATCGTTTGGCCGGTTTGTTTATCGAAAACGCTTAACCCATTTTCCGACTTGATAAACTCGAAGTTGCCTTTGGGCCCCTGTATACCGGTGAAATAGAGCTTGATATCTTTTGATTCGGCATATTCACGATTATCCTGGGCCTGGTAAGCACCATCCATATAGGCCTCTTTGATTTCGTTGACAATCTTGCTGGTGTCATCGAGAGCTGGTTGCGTAAAATCCTTATCGGCCCTGTTTGCTTTCTCCAGTTGAACATCGGTGACCAGGTCGGGCCCTAGGCGATTACATGTTTCTGTGATATTTACACTGTACCCTCTAACAGTCAGGTCTTTTTTTTTACGATAGGCAGCATCTACATCATGGGGAGATTGGATAGAGTCCGTTGCAATTTCCTTAACCGGTTTCAGGGTTACCTTTTTGTGTTTCACTTTATACTGCTCATGCAGGAGTCGTTCAATCAGGAAATACTGAGGGCTGTCTGAATCATTATATAGTTGTTGAAGGCTCATCAGCAGGGTACCAAGGTCAACCAGCGTTTGGGCTTTGTCTTCATTTGTCATTGTGTAGACAATTTGATTGGGCTTTTTTTCACATAGTCGGTCTATTTCGTGGTGATGTTGTTCACCCAGTTGCTTTTGTTGTGCTTGAGAGAGTGATTTCCAGAATACCTGAAGACAGGATATAACCAGTTGCAGACGGGAGCACTTGGCGATATTGGATCCGATAAGTTTACTGTCCATCCTCACTTTGTCTCCGGTAACGCCAAAGATAGATGATTGGGCATCGGTCAACTGCTGAAAGGCTTCTTTAACCAAATCCTGGCCATGTTCAACTTGATATTGATACACCAGCTGTTTGAACAAATAATATGTGGAAGCGACGGGAGCCTTATCACTTAATTTCACGAAGCCAAGGGCTTTCATGACTAACAGGTTGAAGTTCACCTGCTCATATAACTGCTCATCGCTCCAGCCAAATCCTTCTTTTAACGCCATCATGGCCAAGAGGATGCGGATGGGTGCATTTGAGCGACCGAATTGTTCATTGTAGAGGACTGAGAAACCGCTTTCCCTAATTTGGTCGGTTACGTGTTCAAAAAACTGATTGTGCCAGGCAGTTGGATCATTCATGGCTTTAGTCCGGCCTTTGTCGAGATTCATGTCGAAGCTGCCGAACAGATCCAATTGGTTGTTTGTCGAAGATTGTTTGAACATTATTTAGTATCCGAATAATTATCTAGTTTTATATTGTGTAATATGTTAGATAATTATAGCTTATATATCTGTTATTGCAAGTAATATTTTTACATTTTACTAACTTTTTCTCCGACTTTTCGGAGGGGACTCAATATTATATTTTATGAATCGATAGATTTCCTAAGGAATCACATTTAGAGGTGGGTGGCCTCTTAATTGTTGCCAATTCGTAGCATGTTACCGGTGTGAGGGTTGGAGAAGAGAGTTCAATACCGTGAAAAATACCAATCTTGCACTTCAACAGAGCAGATACACCAGTGAAATATTTCGATATTGCTATTCAAAAATCTGAGGAGATTTTACTTTTGGAGTAGTCGTAATATACAGATCAATAAAAAAAAGTGCCAAATTATAGCGGAGTCTTAATATGAAAAAGACAGACTTGGTTTATTGTATTTTGTTGATACTATTGGCGACCTTCCCGAATTCCGGCCAGGCCATCGAGCGCAGAAAACCCCAGTTCCAGACCGAGCCCGGTTACCTGATATTTCCCCTGCCAATCTCGCTTCCCGGAATAGGAGACATGGTGGTCGTGACCGCTTTGGCGGGGAATATGTTCGAAACCAACATCGACGCTTATGTGTTGGGAATTACAGGGGACGTCGAAGGGCTTGGTTTCGCTGTGCAAGATATCCACCTCCTGCCGGAAACACTTATTCTTGAAGTCTTCGGCCAGAATCTCAGCAAGGCAACATTCAACAACTATTCCTCCCGGGGGATGGATTCCGACGCGGAAGATTACACCCTGATCGAAGCGACGAAAATTTTTTCTCAAGGGACCACCCTGACACTCACGCTGTTTGATCGTCGCTTTGAATTGTTCGGTACCATATCCAAGCAAGCGGTCAGCATACCTCGCATCCGTGATTCCAAGGGCAACCTGATTTCCGAGCTATCCCCTGTCTATCATAGTGAATCCCAATCGACCGTTTTCGGAACCATGATAGACTACACCGATGACCGCCAGGACCCGAGGAAAGGAGCACGACTACAGGCCTCTCGTAGTTTTACGCCAAGCGATAGTGTTGACTCCCCGGAAGTTTTTGTCTGGGATTACAACTTTACTGGCTACATTCCGGTGGGAAAACTGAGCACCATCGTGATCAACTACTTCCAGTCGGATGCGGATGTGATTCGGGAGGGCCAGACAGATCTTAACATACTGGAACAGGAACTGGGAATTGAGTGTTCTGGTGATCCGGACTGCGTGACCGCAAGGGATGAGTTGGTACAGATGTTTTGGTCCGGGAATAAATATGGCACCGCATCATCCCTGGGTGGGGATGTACGTTTGCGCGGGTACCCTGGAAGCCGATTCCAGGGGGCACATACACGCTTCTACGGTGCAGAATTCCGATGGAACCTTTCCGAGGGAACTCAGCCTTTTGACTGGTGGGTCTGGAAGGATGTTCGCACCGGCTCTCAAGTGGCCTTTTTCTATGAAACAGGCACCGTAGCGGACATCGTGGAGGAACTGGGAGATCTCAGCCGTTCCGCCTATGGCTTTGGATATCGGCTGGTGACCGCATCCGGGTTCGTTTACCGCGCAGAATTGGCACAGGGCGATGAGGGGATGAGCACCATTATTATTTTTGACTATCCGTGGTAATCAATGGAATCGGGATTTTTTCTAATCCTCAAACATTGTTCTAAACAGGTTCTAATATGGAAATCAATATTAAATGCGTCTAGCTGATTGACTGTTTGGTTATACGGCCTTCCGAAATATATTGTTGACTACTCCTAATAACCTGACTTTTAATATTTAGTTTTTCTACATTATGGTCTTTCCACCGACCATGTAGGGTCAAAAAACTATTTCCCCCAGAAATCCCGGAGTAGAGCGCTTTGATAAGAGATTTTAGCCAAATTCCCCGCCTGCCCTTCTCATGCTGTTCTAAAATAATATTTTAACAATCCATGTAGCCGATCACATTGTTTTATTTTCCCCTTGTTTGAAATCAGTTTTGGATCTGGGAATAGCAACAAATAGGGTGAAAAGTCACCGGAATTCTAGGAGTTGCTTTAGTAACCAATAATGTAAGAGAATATAAGAGACTGCAAAGACTTAAATTTGTGAATTGAGATCAGAATTTATCCTGAAAAATTGAATTTTAGCTTCCCTGCAGTTTACACAGTCCTATTTAGTGCCTGACCGAAAACCATCATTTTTAGCATCCGGCGTAGCAGATTTTTCTGCGAACGGTTGCGAGACGAGTGAGTCAAGCTGAACGAAGTGCTTGGGTTTCAAATTTTTCAAAAAAATCGGTCGAAATGCGCCATTTTACTGATTTTTAGACGCACTACTCCCGACGGTATTGAACATCAGGTTAAGATTCAAGCAATCAGCCGATTCAAGCGGCTTGTTGCCTGCGGTTCTCTTCCCAAGTCTTGCGATACTTCTCGATTCGTTGTTGTCGTTTCTTTTCCTTTTGCTGAAGGAGATGTCCCAGAATTTGGATATTTCGGGCCAGCATACCAACGGCTACGTATCGTAAGAAACCGTCAAACCCCTTGTCCGGGCAGATATCCACACCATGATTCTGCAGAGCTCCGATGGCCGATTCCACGGCAGAGTGTTTTCTTTTGGCTTTGAGGAACTCATCTGAGTATTCTCTCTCTTTATCTTTTCCGTTCAACTTGCCCTTCTTCGGCAAGGTGACCTTGTCGAGCGGACCTCTTAATCGTTCCTGATTGGGCTTACTGTGAAATCCCTTGTCAAAACTGCAACCGACCAAGTTGGGGAACATCTCTTTGGTTTCAAGGATAATGGGAACAGCCACCTGATCGTCAGTCTGATGTTGCATCACCTGATGGTTTAGAATGAAACCGTATTGATCTTCTACCACACACACTTTCAGCCCAAGTTCCTGGGGAACCCCGGCTTTTCCCTTGGATATCCACTCGGTATGCTCCTCAAAGATGGAAAATACTTTTTCATCATGGGGGATCTTCTCTTCGAGAGTCACCCTGCGGTAAGTCTGCTCGATCTGTCTTTCGGCGTGGACAATGAAGCCTTCGATTTCAAGCAGACGGCTTTCATCCCCATAAGCAGATTTCCGAAGGCCCTCCACCGTCATGATCGCTTTGAGCATGAAGGTGTCAGTCAGTAACAGGTATGCCTCATAGGCACTTCTAATCGCTTCGTCCCTTTTTAATTGTTTTGCGGGGTCTTTAGATGTCGAATGTTTGAGTTTTTGAGCTTTCCGGTATTTTTTCTTGATACTCTTGATATTCTTTTGATGCTGACGCCACCAGGTTATCCCCT
>Ga0307989_1000784_pt1 | contig 18810 bp, 18 predicted proteins | sample EllFjometagen185_FD_203164 | JGI IMG/M metagenome (GOLD analysis project Ga0307989, IMG submission 203164) | Marine microbial communities from Ellis Fjord, Antarctic Ocean - #185 | ecosystem: Environmental > Aquatic > Marine > Unclassified | place: Southern Ocean | collected 2014-10-08
CAACTGGTTATATCATTACAAAACACACTGTTTATCAATTTTTTTATCGGGATAAACGTATGTTTTAATTATTTTATCCATTTTAGTTAATATCCACATCATCAACAATGCCAAATCTTAAACTTCATAATATCAATAAGAAAATGTTAGTGCTTCTGCAATTTTCATGGACTTAACAGTACGAATATAACTATTTAAATAGAATAATTAACTTCAAATGGGTAATTTAAATCAATTCCAAATGGATAGTGAAACACTTAAGCTTATATGGCTCTTTACAGCTTATTTTAACTTGATTTACAAGACTATTAGCTTAAAAATAATATCTACTACATCTTTAGAACTTAAGCTCTAATAAGGGCTCTGACAATATTTATTTTACAAAAAAACATTCAAAAGTAAAAACATGGAAAATTGAAGTCATAATCAATTTGTAGTTGCTCCGCAACGTTGAAGATATTTACTTTATAAGCAAGGGTTTATTGCTTCGCAATATTGAGATTATTTATTAAATTTAATTATCCTAGAATGGCAGCTTCGCTGGGTTGAGGTAAATTACTCCAATAAAGAAATATTGTTGCTTCGCTGGGTTGAAGTTAATTATTCTGCTTATAGAAATAGAATTGCTTCGCAAAGTTGAAATTATCAATTTATTTGAATTACAAAAAAATGACATCTTAGCTGGGTTTAGGTAAATTATTCTAATTATAGAAATATAATTGCTACGCAAAGTTGAAATTATCAATTTATTTGAATTACCAAAAAATAACAGCTCCGCTGAGTTGATGTCAATTATTCCAATAAAGAAATATTGTTGCTTCGCAACCTTGAAGATAGTTTTGCTTTTAGAAAATGAATTGCTTCGCAATATTTAAGATTTATTCTAAAAATATTATTCCTATAAAGAAAGTGACCTAACGGTCATGGTTGAAATTTTTCTTTAAAGATTATTCAATTTTAAATAATACACAGCTTCGCTAAAAACTATAGTTAAATTTAAATTAATACAAATACTATTAAATAGAACAGCTCTTATATTATTTATATTATATTTATTCTTTATATATATTATTTAAATTGTATTTATTATAATGAACCCTATTTAAGAGTACTACACGATACTATTTAAAAGTGTCATCTACCCTATTTAATAGTACTTCGTATTCCTATTTTAGAGGGTGTCTTCAATCACCCTTTTGAAAATTTATTGAACTTTAAGTGAAAATATCCTTAAATAACCTTGTTTTTTCATTAATTCTGCAATATCTTTGCATAAGTAATATTTCTTTCTTGTCCTAATAATAAGCGTAAATGTTTTAAATAAAACTAAAAAACATTTACTCCCAACGATTTTTTTAAGTATTTACTAATAGAAGCCCGAATTGGCTTCCCCCATCAACCTATGGTTGAAACCAGTGGGAGTAATTATCCACTGGTTCGCAAAGGGTTTATAGCAATGACCTTAGCGAATAATAACAATTGCGAATAAAAAAATAAAGTATGCAAAACAAAATTAAAAATAACAAGAACTATTTGATGGTTTACTTCAAATTATTTCAAATAAAAGATTTATCGCTTCACCAATTAATGGTATTGGCATTACTTATAAGTTATGATAATAACAACAAAAATGATATCACGTTAACAAGTAAAGCAATAGCTAAACACTTCTATTATAAAATTTCTATAAAAACTGTAGAAAATTGTATTCCAATATTGGAAAAACTGGGATACATAACCAAATCTTTGAAAAAAATTCGATATGAAGATTCTGGGGATTATAACAACAAGCGTTATATTTATATAACCCCAAAAATATATGCAATTATAAATGAGGAAGAGCCTATAATAGATGTAGTTCAATCAAAAAAAACAAGCACCTTCAATGTTGTAAATAATAAGGACATTAAACCTATTATAGATGAAAATAATAAAAATGAATCACCAACCAGAGAATTAGTTAAGGCAAATTCAATAGAAATTTCAGAAACAGAAAGTGGCTCATCCTCAACTGAATTTTCTAAAGATTTTAAAATTGAAACGGAAAAATCTATTCCAGAAATTCCAAAAGTTGAAATTACAGATGAAAAACTGGATTGGGCAAAAAGGGAATGCCCAGACATACCCATAACAAAAGAGCGTATAGAATCTTTAAATTATGATGACCAATTACAAATATTTTATGGTGATAATGGAATTTGGAAAAAAAATAATGAAAATAGCGAAAATAAGCACTTAATTGAACTTTATCACAAAGGTGGAAGCCAATGTAAATTATCCAATCTTAATAAAGATAAAGATTTCATGAGAATTAATTATCATGACTTTATGTATTTATTAGAGCAACGAAGTATTAAACTTGGGGATGTAACTCAGGATATATATAATCAGATATTCATCAATGAACTTCCTAAGAGACCTATGAATAATAACAATTCAGAAACAGCCGCTTAATACGGGAATAAAATGAATATACAAATAGAATTATTGAGAATACAACAGTTAAACCCCCTTCAAAAATTGATATTGGGTTTAATATTAGATGAACCACCATATATGCTTCAATTACTTGGAGGATATGACAAAAAATGTGGTGAAATTGGTGAGGAATTGGGAGTGTCTAGAGCACAAATAAAAGTTGACATTGAAGAGCTAATTTAGCTGAATTATATCACCTCTAAGGTAGGTAAACACTGAAGAAACAATAATGTTACCCAGTGACTAAAAGACCTCCTTAGAAGTGATTAAATAGCCTCAAATAAGCCAATGATAAAAGATATTATGAAAACAAATAAGTAGAAAATGAAAAGGGCAGATACAACTTAAATGGGTGTTACTTAAGAATCCAAAATACTTACCTAATTAATGTTGCCAAACCAGTAATTGTTGCCCTTGGAAATAATGCCTTAGCTATGGATAATACAGCACCTCTAGAAAATCCAGAGATTCTTATTTTTGCTGGATGTCCAAGTACATACATGGTCACTAAGTATTCTGGCATTTTTGATTCTTTAATTAGATTATCTCCATTTTGAACAAGTCCATGGTTTTGAACGATGGTGAATCCATCAAGGAGCTTGAATTGTTGAGGTGATATTTTATATTTCATTTCTTAATAATGTTTTTGCCTTCAGGATTAATTGTTTTATTTGAAACTTTAGCAATTGAAGTTCCAATTCATCTCTTAGTTCGGTTATATTCGATTTATCCTTCATAATTATATATCAGATAGTGCATTTGAAACTCACACTGTATATATAAATATCATTATAAAAACTGGAATTTGAATTGTTTTAAATTAACTCATTTCAATAGTGGTTCTGGTATCTACAAATTATTGATAATTGGATTTGTATTGAATGTTTTAGCACTTATTTTATATTTATCACTCTAGTTAATAAATCTGAAATATTTTGTGTTGATAGTGGTTTTGAATATTCGGAATTTGGGAGTTAAAAAGAAATCCCTTGATTCTAGTGGTGAAATCAAAGGTTAAAGGTTTTTATGTTAGACTAAAATATTTCTTAAATTCTGGTTTATTTATTAAAATCTATGAGTTCAGATTTATCAATTGTAACTGTTTCAAGTATATGAGATGAAGAATAGAAATCTTGTTTTACGTCAGCTTCTGTAAATACTTTACCCTCTGGTTTTATATCACCAAACAAAAATTCTAGTGCATCAATATCATTTTGTATTTCTTCTGGTGTTGCTTCTGTTCTTGTGTTTGATGAATATAACCATTTTTTATGAGGTCTAGTAGTTATAAATATAGAAGCTTCATTAAAACCTTTATAAATAATTTCAATAAGAAAAACCAATTTACCACTACTATCAATAATACTCTTAAGTTTTATAGTTTCAATTATTTCATTTACTGCTTCTTCTAATAGGTCAAAATCATTAACGTTTTGAAAATCATTATAAGTGTTCTTATATTTATCTAATACTTCTGAATTACTAGCATCAGCTTCTTTAATTTTTAGTTCACTTAATAGTGCTTTTAGTTTAGTTACAGATTTTTTACTATTCTCATATTTATTTAATATTAAATCATCATCTTTAAGTTTATCACCTAGCCAATTTGCATATTTATTCACCCTAGCTTCTTCTGTTCTAATTTTAGCTGATGTGGTTTCAATATCTGTCTTAAGCTGTATAACAATACTATTATCAGATTGAATTTCTTGAAGGTGGTTTAAAAGGCCTTTTGATTTAAATAAGTGTTTAATTATAAATGAATCAAAACTAGACATATTAATGCCAGCTGAACCACAATTAGTACTACTTATTTGCTTACTACCACAAGCATAAGTTTTTTCTCCTTTTAAAGCTTTATTTTTACCAGCATAAGTTTTACCGCATTTTTCACATTTGATTAAACCTCTTAGTAGAAAATTATTTTTAGTTCTAAAGTTATGCCTTTTACTCTTTCTTAATATTATAGCCTTTTGTACCTTATTATATTTTACTTCATCAACAATTCTAGGTACTTTATATTCTTTACCTTGATAATCTCTAGTTCCATTATACCATTTAGATTTTAACACCAATACTACTGTATTTGTCTGCCATAATATTTTTTTAATATCTTCATTTAAGATACCATCTTGAGTTGCTTTGATGGTATACTTTGTTGGTGTACTATTACCATTTAACATATTCGCTATTGCAAGATATCCTTTACCTTCTAAATATGAATCATAAATCTCATTAATAACTTTAGCCTGTTCAAAATCCACAAATGGAAAACTATTTTCAGTGTAATAGCCATAGGGTATAGTACCGCAAACCTTACCTTCTTCTGCATTAAGTTTTAAATTTGCTTTAGTTACCACACTTTGTGATGATGGTTTAAATTCATCAAATGCAGCCATTACAGTTAAATGTAAATATTCCGTTGGGTCATTTAGATTAACTTCACCTTTATCGCCAAAAAATAATTGAACGTTATTCTTTTTGATTGCATCACAAAACAATAAAACGGTTATTCCACTTCTTACAAGTCTATCTTGTTTACGCATCCAAACAGAAGTTATTTCCCCATCTTCAATATCCAGAAGAAGTTGCTTTAATTTAGGTCGTTCTTTAATTCTTAAAGTACCGCTAAAACCTTTACCTTCATCATATAATTTATATGGTTTATCACCAGCAAATATTAAACCTTCTCTTTTTTGATTTTTGATTGAATTACTTTCATCAATGTAATTATTCTTTTTGTTTACATCATCTTTTGATAACCTGGTATATATTGCTAACATAATTTATGGTGTTAATGTTTAACACTTCAAATATAGGCTTTTAAACAACCCCTCAAAATATCAAGTCTACTTTGGCATTATTTACAGCATCTACAGCATTATCAAATTCATGAATTCCTCTTAAATTAATATTTATTTTATCAAAACCTTCTTTTGCTCTATTGGTATATTCTTCATAGCTAAGACCGCTTGGTCTTGCATATGGAATAAACAAAACTTCTTGTATACCTTTAAAAAAAAATGATAATTCGGGCAAAATATACTCCAAATATGCTTTTCCGTGAACGGTTGATGTACTGGCAATCAATAGTTTTTTCATTAAAAATTAAGTTTTATCAAAAGTACTAAATTACAATGTTTAACAAAAGTTTACCATTGCATTAATACTATTTTAAGATTTCATTAGCTTAATTTGTTTTAATGAAATTAAGAATAACCAACTTATTTTTACTCACATTTATTACAATAAATTGTTCTTCCCAAGAAACAGCTACTGTTATTACGGGGAAAATAGTAAGTTCTAATAAACGCATAAGTAATGTGCACATTATAAACTTGCAAACTATGCATGGCACAATAAGTAATGATAATGGTGAATTTGAAATAAGAGTATCAGTGAATGATACTTTACTAATTTCTTCCATTGAATACGAAAAAAGAAAAATTAATATTCATAAATTTCATGTCAAGTTTAAATCTATTGAAATTCAATTAATTTCAGCAATTAATATCTTAGATGAAGTTTTTTTACATGGATTATCGGGCAATTTAAATTCAGACCTTAACAAAACTCCTTTAGATACTTTACCAAAACATAATTTTGCATTTAAACTTAGTGATTTGGATAAAAAATTACCGGGTGATGAATATGGCTATTTTGAAAAAGTAAATGCAGAATCTTTCACAAACCCACTTTATATAAGAGGCGGAGGTCAAGGAAGTAAGATTGATAGAAGACTTGAGGCATTTAGAAAATTAAAAGCTGAATTAAAAACTAAAAAAGATTTTCCTTCAAAAATTAAATCGGATTTAGGCATAGACTTTTTTACAAAAAAATTAAATATTCCTGAAGAAAAAATTAATCACTTTTTAGGGTATTGTGAGTATAGAAACATTGTTGAACAATACACTAAGAATAACTTATTAGAAGTCATAAAAATATTGCAAGAAGAAAGTAAAACTTACAATGAAATTAAAAATTAATACATCTAAAATTCTTTTTTTCGTATTAGCGTTTATTACATTTAAAATGAACGCTCAAGAAAATAAACAAGTAAAACTTGAAGGAATTGTAAAACATGATTCAATTTATTTAAAGGATATAAATATTTTAGACAAAACTACAAATTTAGGTACTTCAAGCAATAGTAAAGGGAGCTTTATAGTATATGCTAAAATGGGAGACTCTATTTTGTTTTCCTCACTCATTTATATAAATAGAACTATTAAAATTTCAAAAACGCATCTAAAAACAAAAAATATTACAGTTTATTTAGAGCCAGATTATGAGCAACTAAATGAAGTAATGTTAACTAAAAAAATATTTATTGATTGGAGTAAAGCATCTGTTACTAAAGGAACTATATTAATTAATGATAAAATGTCAATGAGAAAACCTCCTAATGCTAGAAACTTAACAGATCCAAATGCAAACGCAGGTGGTTTAAACCCAATTGCGATACTTATGATGATTACTAAGGAGCTTACAAAAAAAGGTCGTCTAAAAAGAAAAAGATTAAAGAAAGAACAAAAAGAAATTCAACAATTAAAAAGTGAATTTCCCAACACCATAAAAAATTTATATGATACCATTTTCTTTATTGAATGGCTTAAAATTCCTAGTGATGAAATAAATTTATTTATGGATTATTGTGAAGGAAATGGATTAAATGAATTCTACAATAAAGATGAAATTGTTATTAAAAATTTTCTGATAAAACAATCCAGACAATTTAATGCAATCAAAAATTAAAGATATATATAAATAATATAACTTGTTTTTTGGAATGCTTTTTGTTTATTAGCCAATAAATTTATTAGAATGAAATTTTCAAAATATTTTATACTTCTTCTAACGATTCCTCTTTTAGCTTTTAGTTTACATAAATATTATATTAGTTTATGTGAAATTGAATATGTTGAAGAACAGCAATCCGTTCAAATAACTTTAGGAATGTTTATTAACGATATAGAGTTTACACTTAATAAAGACTCAAATACGAAGTTAAATATTGCAACCAAAGAAGAAACTGATAGTATTGATAACTATTTTAAAAACTACTTAAACCAACATTTTAAAATTAACATTAATAATAAGCTACAAACTTTCAACTACATTGGAAAAAAATATGATGATGACATTGTTCGTTTTTATTTAGAAATAACCAATATTAAAGATATTAAATCTATTGAAGTTTCAAACACTTCTTTATTTAGAGATTTTGATAATCAACAAAATCTTATTAAAATTCATGCAAACAATATTCATAAAACATTTTACCTAACTAGGAAAAATGATAAAGGTTTGTTAAAGTTTTAAGAATACTCTTAAATTCTTACTGAAAATATTTATTTTTCGCGCTAGAATTCATAAATCATCTACCATGAAAAAAATACTCCTAGTTACACTTTCATTAGTGTTGCTATCAACTCCATTTTTCGCACAAGAAATAGAGCAAAAAAAAGAAAGACAACCTGGGCATTTAAATGTTAGTAAGTTCAAACAATTAAAACAAGAACTTCCAACACCAAACAAGCAACATACAGCTTCAGGGGCTCCTGGATATGAGTACACCCATCAACAAGTTGATTATAAAATGAATATTGTGTTAGATGATGACACTCAAAAACTTTATGGTGAAGAAACAATTACATATCATAATAACTCTAGAGATAATTTAGACTATTTATGGCTACAATTAGATCAAAATATGCGTGCTACAAACTCGCAAACAAACGATATAAAAGGTGGTGGGCCAGATGCCTTATATTCGCCTTCAAAATTCACAAAATCGTTTATGGGAAAACCTTTTCAAGGCGGTTTTAATATTGAACACATTGTAGATACAAATGGTAATGCAATTGATTATATGATTAATAATACCATGATGCGGGTTGATTTAGCGAAACCAATTGCTACAGGTGAAAGTTTTGTTTTTAATATTAAATGGTGGTATAATATCAATGATTACATTGCAGACAGAGGTAGATCTGGTTATGAACCTTTACCTGATGGTAATAACTTATATATTATTGCACAGTTTTTTCCAAGATTAGCTGTTTATAACAATGTTGAAGGATGGCAAAATTTACAATTTTGGGGAAGAAGCGAATTTGCTTTAGAATTTGGAAATTATGATGTTTCAATTACAACACCTAAAGATCATATTTTAAATGGTACAGGTGTAATTCAAAACCCAAAAGAAGTTCTAACAAAAAAGCAATATAAACGATACCAACAAGCACAAGAAACATTTGATAATCCAATGTATATTGTAACACCTGAAGATGCTTTAGCAACTGAAAAAGGAACAGCTAAAGGAACTAAAACTTGGAAATTATATGCAGAAAATGTACGTGACTTTGCGTTTACATCTTCACGAAAGTTATTGTGGGATGCAATGGCAGTTAATATGAATGGAAGAACTGTAATGGCGTATTCATTGTTTCCAAAAGAGGGAAACCCACTTTGGGAAGAGCATTCAACAAGAGTTGTAGCAAATACATTAAAAGTATATTCAGAGCATACATTTAATTACCCATATCCTCAAGCTACTTCAGTAAATGCTAGACGTCAAGGAATGGAATACCCTATGATTTGTTGGAATTATGGAAGACCAAGAAATGGAAAATATTCCGATAGAACAAAAAAAGGAATGATTGGTGTTATAACTCATGAAGTTGGACATAACTTTTTTCCAATGATTGTAAATTCTGATGAACGCCAATGGACTTGGATGGACGAAGGAATTAATTCTTTTGTAGAAATTTTAGCTGAATATAAATATGATTCAGAATTGTTTCCAATGGAGAAATATCCAAAAAATATTGTGGGTTATATGAAAGGCGATCAAAGTAGCTTAACTTCTATTATGACGCAAGGTGATAATATTATCAATTTTAGTTCAAATGCGTATGCTAAACCTGCAGCCGGTTTATATATGCTTAGACAAACTATTATGGGACCTGAATTATTTGACCACGCTTTTAAAACCTATTCAAAACGTTGGAAATTTAAACACCCTACTCCTGCCGATTTCTTTAGATCTATGGAAGATGCATCAGCAATGGATTTAGATTGGTTTTGGAGAGGTTGGTTTTATACCACTGGAAATAATGATATTGGTATTAAAGAAGTGAAAAAATATTATGTGACTGATAAACCTACTGAAAGAGCTAAAAATATGGCAAAAGCTTATGGAATTACAGTTGATCAATTACCTCCTTCATTATATTTAGTTTCTGAAGATAGTGAGGAATTTAGCAATGAAATGAAAACTAAAAAAGCAGAAGATTTTAATATTTTAAGTGATTATATCGATCAAAATTTTTCTTCGGAAGAAAAAAACACAATGAAAGCGCCGAAATATTTTTATGAATTAAAGTTTGAAAAACCGGGAGATTTAGTAATGCCAATTATTGTTGAATTTGAATATGAAGATGGTACAAAAGAACGTAAACAATATCCTGCTCAAATTTGGAGATTGAATGATAAAGAAGTGACAAAGGTTTTTCCATCAAGCAAAGCTATTACTAAAATCACAATTGACCCAGATGAACAAACAGCCGATGTTGATTTAAGCAACAACAGCTGGCCAAAAAATAAAGAAACTAAATTCGAGAAATTTAAACGCGAGCAAATTAAAGGATAATATAAAAAGCCGCTTTTTTAAAGTCGCTTTTTAATAAAATTAAATTTCCTACATTAGAAATCTCAAATCAACATCATTATTTATGAATAAAATAGCATATACATTTTTAGTGCTTCTACTTGTTTCATCATTTTCATTTGCCCAAAAAACAGCACAACAAAAAAGTCATTATAATGTAAGTAAATTCAAGCAATTAAAAGAAGAATTACCAACACCAAATAGTCAACATACTGCATCTGGCGCACCTGGCTATGAATATACACAACAAAAAGTTGATTATAAAATTGATTTAATTTTAGATGAAAAAAACCAACGTATATATGGTGAAGAAACTATTACATATCATAATAATTCAAAAGACAATTTAGAATATTTATGGCTTCAGTTAGATCAAAATATGCGTGCAGCTGATTCTGAAAGACCAGATATACAAGGAAGTGGAGCAAATGTATTATATGCTCCTTCTCAGTTTTCAAAAACATTTATTGAAGACCCTTTTGATGGAGGTTTTAAAATTGAATATGTAAAAAATGTCGATGGCTCTGACGCTTCTTATCGTATAAATAAAACGATGATGCGACTAAATTTAGAGAAGCCTTTAGTTTCAGGGGCAACGCATTCATTTAAAATTAAATGGTGGTACAACATAAACAACCACGTTACACAAGGAGGTCGCTCTGGCTTTGAACATTTTCCAGCTGATAAAAATAACAGCTATGTTATTGCTCAGTTTTTTCCTAGACTTTGTGTTTATGACAATGTAGATGGGTGGCAAAATTTACAATTTTGGGGAAGAAGTGAATTCGCGTTAGAGTTTGGAGATTATGAAGTTTCTATTACAACACCTGCTGATCACGTTTTAGGAGCTACAGGAGTGCTGAAAAATGAAAAGGAAGTGTTAACTAAAACACAACAAAAAAGATTAGCTGAAGCAAGAACAACTTTTGACAATCCTGTAATAATAGTAACGCAAGATGAAGCTATAAAGGCCGAACAAAATAAATCTAAAAAAACAAAGACTTGGAAATTCTTTGCCGAGAATGTTAGAGACTATGCCTTTGCCACATCAAGAAAGTTTATTTGGGATGCTATGGCAGTTGATCTTAATGGCAGCACTGTTATGGCATATTCATATTATTCTAAAGAGGCAAATCCATTATATGGAGATCATTCTACTAGAGCGGTTGCTCAAACATTAATATCATATTCTAGAGCTACCTTTGATTATCCGTATCATAAAGCAATTTCAGTTGATGGGCAAATGGGTATGGAATATCCACAAATTTGCTTCAACCCTGGAAGACCAAATCCTGATGGAACATATTCTGACCGAACAAAATATAGAATGATTGGTGTTACAATTCACGAAGTTGGGCACAACTTTTTCCCTATGATTATCAATTCTGATGAACGCCAGTGGACTTGGATGGATGAAGGTTTAAATTCATTTGTTCAGATGTTAGCGATGATGGATTATGAAGAAGGATATCCTTTAAATAGAGGCTTACCAAAAAATATTGTAGGCTATATGAAAGGAGATCAATCAAAATTAGCACCTATTATGACACATGGAGATCACCTTTATAATTTTGGAGCTAATGCGTATGCTAAACCTGCAACAGGTTTATGGATGCTACGAAACACTATTATGGGACCAGAATTATTTGACCATGCTTTTAAAACCTACGCAAAAAGATGGAAGTTTAAACACCCTACTCCTGCCGATTTCTTTAGAAGTATGGAAGATGCATCGGCAATGGATTTAGATTGGTTTTGGAGAGGTTGGTTCTACACTACTGGAACAAATGATATTGGTATTAAAGAAGTGAAAAAATATTATGTGACTGATAAACCGACTGAAAGAGCTCAAAATATGGCTAAGGCTTATGGAATTACAATTGATCAACTCCCTCCTTCATTATATTTAGTTTCTGAAGATAGTGAGGAATTCAGCAATGAAATGAAAACTAAAAAAGCAGAAGATTTTAATATTTTAAGTGATTATATCGATCAAAATTTTTCTTCGGAAGAAAAAAACACAATGAAAGCGCCGAAATATTTTTATGAATTAAAGTTTGAAAAACCGGGTGATTTAGTAATGCCAATTATTGTTGAATTTGAATATGAAGATGGCACCAAGGAACGTAAACAATATCCTGCTCAAATTTGGAGATTGAATGACAAAGAAGTTACTAAAGTGTTTCCTTCTAGTAAAGCAATAAAAAATATTACTGTTGATCCAGATGAGGAAACTGCAGATGTTGATTTAAGTAACAACAGCTGGCCAAAAAATAAAGAAACTAAGTTCGAGAAATTTAAACGAGAACAAATTAAAGGATAATATAAAAAGCCACTAAATTGAGTGGCTTTTTTATGAATTTATTCTTCTATTTCAATCGTGTACTTACTCAACAAACCTGGCAGCCCAACAATTGAAAATTTAGCCTTTTTCACACTATTAATTTCAGGGTCAAGTAAATAATTGTAAGCTGTTCTAAAATCTGCTTTTTCTAATATTGCGTGATCAAAAATAGTTCCTGTTAAATCACAATCCTTAAAGATAGCATTTGCTAAATTAGTTTCTGTAAAATCAACTTCAAGTAATTTACAATCTTTAAATATGATTCCTTTCAGTTTTAATTTATAGAAAGAAACTAAATTTAAATAACAATTTTCAAAGTTAAATTGCAGTAAAAATTCATCGCAATTATGAAAATGAATGCCTAGAACTTTGCAATTCTTAAAGTTTACATTTTTTAAAGATGTATTTTTAAAACTTGTTAAACTTAAATTGCAAGTATCAAATTCGCATTCAATAAAAGAACTATTTGAGACATCAGAATTAGAAAATATACAATCTATAAAAGTACAATTATCATATTCTGCTCTTATAAATTTTTCAACTGAAAAATCTTTTTTCTCAACTACTTTATCCTCAAAAAATAAATCTGACATTTTAAATTTTATGCTTTTGATTTACGAAACATAAAGTACAAACCAACCAAAATTAGTGGAATGCTTAAAACTTGTCCGGTATTGAGTCCCAAAACCCAATCTTCTCTACCTTCGACTTGTGCTTCTTTGAAAAATTCAATAACAAATCTAACAGACCAAAGTAACACAAAAAATAACCCGAAAAGATACCCTTGTTTTACCTTTTTATTTGTTTTCCAATATACAAACCATAGAATTACAAAAATCCCTAAATAACAAATCGCTTCATATAATTGTGCTGGATGACGTGGAAAATCTTCCCCTAAACGCTTAAATACAAAACCAAAGTCAGAATTTGTTGGTTTTCCAATAATTTCAGAATTCATTAAATTACCTAATCTAACAAACATGGCACCTATAGCAACAGGAACCACAATTCTATCTAAAATAAAAAATATAGGTTTTTTAAGAACTTTTTTACTAAATAAATACATGGCTATAATAATTCCAATAGCCGCACCGTGACTTGCTAAACCTGCATAGCCTGTAAATTCAAATTTGGGCGAAAATCGAACTGGTAAAATTACTTCCAAAGGTTTTTCAATTAAAAACTGTGGGTCATAAAACAAAAAATGTCCTAATCTAGCACCAATCAACGTAGCAACTACAATATAAATAAATAATGAATCTAATTTTTCTATTGAAATTTTCTCATTGATAAATATTTTTTTCATTAAATACAAGCCTAGCATAAAAGCCATTACAAACATTAAGCTGTAATAACGTATTGCCACAGGTCCTAATTTAAATAATATTGGTGAAGGATTCCAGTCTATTTGAAGTAGCATCATTTTTTTTAGTTTTTATTAAATATAAAATTACTTATTTTTTTTAGTTAACTCATCTTTTTCAGGAACAGGATCGTAACCACTACCACCCCACGGATGACAGCTTCCAATTCGCTTAATAGCTAATTTTCCACCTTTGAAAAACCCATGTTTTTGAAGCGCTTCTAATGTATAGCTAGAGCAAGTTGGAGAATATCTACAACTTGATGGTGTGTAAGGTGAAATTGCTGCTTGGTAAAAACGTACCAACCAAATAAAAGGAATTGCTAATATTTTAGTAAAACCATTCAATTTAGTTTACTGAAAAAGTAGTTCCATCTTTTCCATCTTTTAGCTGAATACCTAAAGCTGCTAATTCATCACGAATTTTATCAGAAAGCGCCCAATCTTTATTGTCCCGTGCATCTTTACGCATTTTAATTAATAGTTCTACAACACCATTTATTTTATCTGAACTATCTTGTTCAACTTCATTTTTCAAACCTAAAACATCAAAAACAAACGTATGTATTGTTGCTTTAAATTCTTTCAAATCATCGACTGTCAATGTTTCTTTTTTATCCAATAATAAATTAACATATTTTACAGCTTCAAATAGTTGTGCAATTAAAACCGGACTATTAAAATCGTCGTTCATTGCATCGTAACATTTTTGTTTCCAAGCTTTAATATCAATTGAAGACGAAGATGAAATTTCAATTTTATCTAATTTATTAATAGCCTCAATTAGTTTTAAATAACCTTTTTCTGATGCTTCTATCCCAGCGCTTGAAAAATCTAAAATACTCCTGTAATTAGCTTGAAACATAAAGAAACGTGTAGCACTTGGTGAAAATGGTTTACTTAAAATATTATTTTCACCTGTAAATATTTCATTTGGCAAAATGAAATTTCCTGTTGATTTTGACATTTTTTCACCATTTAAAATCAACATATTAGCATGCATCCAATAATTCACCGGATTCACATGATTGTTCACTTTAGATTGTGCAATTTCACATTCATGATGAGGAAATTTTAAATCCATTCCTCCACCATGAATATCAAAAGTTTTTCCTAAATATTTTGTACTCATTGCTGAACATTCTAAATGCCAACCCGGAAAACCATCACTCCAAGGTGAAGGCCAGCGCATAATATGACCTTCATCTGCTTTTTTCCAAAGTGCAAAATCTTGTGGATTCTTCTTTTCTGATTGTCCATCTAACGCTCTTGTGTTCTCAATAGAATCTTCTACTTTTCTTCCAGAGAGTATTCCATAATTTTCAGTTTCATTATACTTTAAAACATCAAAATATACTGAGCCATTGATTTCATAAGCCATCCCTTTGGCTAAAATATCTTTAATAATCTCAATTTGCTCAATAATATGACCAGTTGCAGTTGGTTCAATACTAGGTGGTAAAAAATTAAGTTTTTTAATTACCTCATGAAAATCTACCGTATAACGTTGAACAACTTCCATCGGTTCAATTTTCTCTAATCGTGCTTTTGTAGAAATTTTATCTTCAGCATCATCATCCGTTAAATGACCAGCATCAGTAATATTACGCACGTATCTGACTTTATATCCTAGATGTTGTAAATATCTAAAAATCAAATCGAAGGACATAAAGGTTCTTACATTTCCTAAATGCACATTGCTATATACAGTAGGTCCACAAACGTACATTCCAACATTTCCTTCTAATACTGGTTTAAAAATTTCTTTAGATTTACTTAAAGAATTGTATATTTTAAGCTGATTTGTTTTATATAATTCCATCAATAGTTTCTTAATTTTGAAGTTGTAAATATAAGAACAAATAATTAATGGAAAAATTTATACTAAATTGAATTTAATAGAAAAAATAAAGACTAAGGTTATAGTAAATAGCTTATTTTATTGAATAAAAAACACTTGTGAATTTTATTTTAACAGGTTTTTAAATGCTCGTAATTGTACTATAATTACATTTCAAATAAATAATATTAATTGTTTTGGTAGAAGTGCTAAAATCACCTTGAATGCTTGTTTCATTCTTTTTTAGAATGTTTAAAAATTTATTTTTAAACAAATCGGAAGATTTAGATGTGCTATTAATTTTACTTTTGACCGTTTCAATTGAATAATTTGTAGTTAAATTATCTAAAGGAAATATACCTTTTGCATATTCCAAATTTAATTTAAGGTTTTGGAAATTAGGATCAATTTCGACAACTTTCAAATTGCCAAATTTTTGACTTAATGAAACATTACTCCCTACTTTTTCAATTACAACATCAGATGAATTCGCAAATAAATTAGCATTTTCAACTATTCCAAACGTAGCGTTTGGAACATTTTTTAATGTAATATTACTTGAATTTAGTATTTCTATTTCAACAGGTGAATTAGAAAATTTCAATTCATTACTAGATCCGGAAATTACACCTCCAATAAAATTGCCATAAGACATATTAGCAGACATTTTTTTATTGGATTCTGGAATAGTCACTTTTCCATGACGTACATTTAAATCGAATGTTGCATTCTTAGGTACTTTAATTTTTAGGTATTTTTTAATTTTTACTTTAGAATTTTTGTTATCCCCATTATAAAAATAAATATTTTCTCCATTTTTTTGAAATCCACTAAACTTAACTTTATCCTTCATTTCTTTTATCATTTCTATCGCTTTTTTACTGGCTTCCTTTGCTACCTTCATTTGATCTCTCATTAACTCCTTATTATTCAGCATTTCTTTTCTTACTTGCTCAACAACTCTTTTAGATTCCTCCATAGTTCTCTTAAATTCTTTCGATTCTTTAAATTCCTTCATTTCTTTGGCCATTTCTTTAGTAGCCTTTTTAAACTCAATTATTTTAAGTTTATACTCGTCGGAATTTCTTACTGAATCATACTTTCTTTTCCAATCACTTTCCTTAAATCTTTTGACTTGTTTTGCCACTCTCATTTTATAGCCTTTCAAATACGTAGAGTCTTTTTTATAGGCATCATAATCAAATTCGACTTCAAAATCTATCTCTGGCATTTCCATAATTTCTGGTAATTCTGGCATTTCAGGCAATTCTGCGAGTACTGCTAATCCTGCTAATCCTGCTAATCCTGATAAATCAGGCTTATCAATTCCTTGAACTTCAATATCTTGGAAATCAAAGCCAAAATTGTTAGACAATGAGACTATTTTAACTTTATTCTTATTTCCTAAAGCTTCAAATTTCCATTTTGCCAATATTTTTTCAGCTTCTTCTTTCGGAAGCCCTTCAACTTCTATTACAGCTTCAATGGATACTTCATTTTTATTCCAAGTTTCAATATCAACATCTGTATACGCTGTATTTATTACAATCTCTACATCAGAATTTACCTTGAACTTTTCTTTAATTGTTTTGTCAAACTTTTGTGCTTGAACACTAATAACTGTTAAAAACATTAGTGTTAAAGTCACTATTTTATGCTTGTAAGTTTTCATTTTGTGTACTATTAAGTTTTTTTAATTCGTTTAATTGTTCTTTAAGCTGGTACAATAATTTTAATCGAAGTTGCAAATTATCAATTAAAGCATTTATTGTTTTTTCATTTAGGCCTTCAGTATTTAATTCAACAGTAAGTAATTTATAATCAACGGTTAACTCCCCTATTTTCTCTAAATACCCATTTAATAACTCCTTATTTTCAGGAGATTCCTCTAGGTTTGAAATTTCAGTTTGAATACTTGCTAAATAATAATTTTCAATTTTCTTTAATTCTGGAGAAATACTTCCTAAACTTTCAATTTTGGCAGTTTTAGGCATTTCCGAAACTGTGTTTTCTGAAAAGTAAAAAAGTGAAGAACCTAAACCTACAATAACTAAAAACGATGCTGCAATCTTTAAAATCTGATTGAAATTATATTTAGTAGCATGTAATTCTTGCTGCAATTTTGCTTCAAAGTTAATTCGATGATTTTTTGAAAGCTTACTTGTTTGCATTGGTCCTTTTTTTAATAATTCTCTTAAATCTTTAGGCATAATTATACTGTTTTAATTGTCCTTTTAATTTGTTTTTACCACGCATTAACTGTGATCTTGAAGTAACCTCTGTAATGTTTAAAACTTGGGCAATTTCCTGATGATCATACCCTTCAATTAAATACAAATTTAAAACTACTTTGTATTTTTCGGGTAAACTGTTAATTGCTGAAGTCACAATATCTGTTGAAACTTCTTCTTTAACCGTCCAATCACCATCATCTGCAATAGTTAGTTCCTTTTCTTCAATTGATACCAACTCAATTCTTTTCTTTTTCAAATAATCAATGCATTGATTAATTACAATTCTTTTAATCCAGGCGCCTATAGTAACTTCACCTTTAAAGCTTTTAATGTTTTTGAAAACCTTTATAAATGCATCTTGCATCATATCTTCGGCAACAAAGTTATCTTTCACATACCTCAGTGCTATAATGAACATTGCTTCACAATACAAATCATACAATTGTATTTGCGCTTTTGAATTGTTTTGCTTACAATCTTCAACAATTTTATTGTTTATAAAAACAGTTTTACTCATTTAGTTGGTTACTTCTATTAGTAAAGACGAAACATTATTTTGAGTGTTGCATTATTTCAAAATAAATATTTTAAATTTACAAAATATTGCTGTTACAATATGACAAAAAAAAAATCATTAGAATCTGCACTGCAAGAAGCTGAAGGAATCCAAAAACCTACAACTACTAATGATAATTCAATTAATAAAATTAAACAGCAAAGAAGTATTCAACCTTCAGAAAAAGTGTTTGTTGAAAGAATTTTAGCTGGAGATATTTCATATTTAAGTAGAGCAATTACACTAATTGAAAGTACAAACCCAAAACATAAAACGAAGGCAACTACTATTTTAGAACAATGCTTACCTTATGCTAATAATTC
>Ga0307989_1000785_pt1 | contig 18806 bp, 14 predicted proteins | sample EllFjometagen185_FD_203164 | JGI IMG/M metagenome (GOLD analysis project Ga0307989, IMG submission 203164) | Marine microbial communities from Ellis Fjord, Antarctic Ocean - #185 | ecosystem: Environmental > Aquatic > Marine > Unclassified | place: Southern Ocean | collected 2014-10-08
TTGATACTTTTCTCAATGCCCATTCAGCATTGATTTTTTCAGTGGAAATGGTTTCAATGGTCTTGCCATAAAGCATCTTATCTTTAAAGAGCACCATATGGGTCTCAAGAATATTTAAATTTTCTCCCAAATCTTTATCAAGGGAATCAATTACTTTGGCATGATCTTTTTTTGCTTTTGAAACTGCCTGTTTGAATCGGTCTATTTCTTTAGGTACCATGATATCACTGACCGGATATCGTTTGGTAATATTGACACCTTCTCTATCAACGATATAGGCCTTTCCAATACAAATACCCGGTGATCCGCCTATTCCCTTGATAATTATCTGTTCTGACTTTGATACATTCATCTTTATTTTTCCCCAAAACCGGCTTCAAAAAAATCAAAAACCTGATCAAGAATCATCTCATCTTCCTGATTTTCAATTTCAATCACAATCTTTGTTCCTTTCACAGCACCTAAAGTCAGTATGTCTATTACACTTGCTGCATCAACTTTTGTTGAATTTGCACAAAGCCATACATCAGAGTGTGCAGAATCAACCATTTGTGCTATTTTGGAGGCCGGTCTTGCGTGCATTCCAAGTTCATTCTTAATTGATGTTCTGCGAACAATTATTCTTTTGTAATTCAATCTTTATTCTTTCTATGAAAATTTTTTCTTTTTTTATATCTTTCTGGGTTAAATGTCAATGTTGGCATAGACTTATAGTCAATATAAGGGCCAGCTTGTAATTGACGATTATATTATTGTATGATAGGCCTGTGAATCAAAGCTTTTAATAACATGTATCGGCTTATTTTACCAGATTCCATCAATGCAACAGGCTTTATAATAAGAAAGGTATTGGAATAATCAACATGGAAAAAAATCATAGCAACGGAATATATCCTATTAATGATTTTAAAACCGGTGAGTCATGGCGGTTATTTAAAATCATGGGAGAATTTGTTGAAGGAATTGACGCTTTATACAAGCTTGGTCCTGCAGTATCTATTTTCGGATCTGCGAGAACAAATGTTGACCACCCATATTATCAAAAAGCGGAAACCCTTGCGGCATTATTTGCCCAAAAAGGATATTCTGTTATTACCGGCGGCGGTGGTGGAATTATGGAGGCTGCTAATAAGGGGGCGGCAAGAGGTGGTGCTGAATCTATCGGACTAAATATTAAACTACCCTTTGAGCAAAAGCCCAACCCATATGCAACCATGCAAATTGAATTTAAATATTTTTTTGTCAGAAAAGTAATGTTTTTAAAATATGCTCAGGCTTATATAATAATGCCGGGAGGTTTTGGAACCCTTGACGAGCTGTTTGAAACCATTACATTGATCCAGACAAAACGGATTCGGAAAATGCCGATTATACTTGTGGATAAAGACTATTGGAAAGGATTGATCCATTGGGTAAAAAATAAATTTTTAGAAGAAAAAATGATTTCTGAAAAAGACCTTGATCTTTTTCATCTATTGGATGACCCGGAAGATATTGTTCGGGTAGTAGAAAAATTTAATAAAGCTGCTGATGTTTAACTCTTACCCTGCAACGTGTTTTTAAAAAACAAACAAGGGCTAATGCCGGGTGGAAGAAATGATATAAGGTATGAGCAAATATTTACACTTACTTAATTTTTATATGAACAATTTATGAAATTATTTGAACCAAAAGCAAAAGGCAAAAACTTAGCCAGTACGTACAATGCTGAATCCATCGAAGTTTTAAAAGGACTGGATCCGGTCAAAAGAAGGCCTGGGATGTATACTGACACTTCCAGTCCTGATCATTTAGCATTTGAGGTTATCGACAATAGCGTGGATGAAGCCATTGCAGGATTCGCGACCCAGATTGATGTTGTTTTAAAAAAAGATCAATCCATTATAGTATCTGACAATGGGCGGGGAATGCCCGTGGATGAACATCCTGAAGAAAAAGTGTCTGGTGTGGAATTGATCATGTCAAAACTTCATGCCGGTGCTAAATTTTCCAATAAAGACTATAGTTATTCAGGCGGCCTCCATGGTGTCGGTGTTTCCGTTGTAAATGCCTTGTCCTCACGTTTGACAATTTTAATCAAAAGGGACGGACAGGAATATCACATTGGATTTAAAAACGGGATCAAAACTGAAGATCTATCAATTGTAAAAAAACTTAATACAAAACAAACAGGAACATCTCTTCAATTTTATCCTGATATCTCCTATTTTGACAGGCCTATATTTTCAAAAACAGCTTTGAAAACAGCATTAAAATCAAAAGCCATTCTTTGCAAGGGACTTGTTACCAGTTTTTATGATGAAGAATCCAAAGAAAAAACCACCTGGAAATATGACCATGGCCTGGATGATTATCTAAATGAAAATTTAAATGGGAAAAAATGTATTTTTTCTCATCCTTTTGCAGGGGAGCTTTATGGGGATGATATCAAAATCATATGGGCTGTAAACTGGACCATAGAATCCGGCTCTAACCCTGAAGAAAGTTATGTTAACCTTATCCCCACACAATTGGGTGGTACCCATGTCAATGGTTTTAGGTCGGGGCTTTTGGAATCTGTCAGAGAATTTTGCAAGTTTAGAAATCTTTTACCCAAAGGGTTATATCTTGCCCCGGAAGACATATGGGACAAGATCGGGTATATACTTTCCGTCAAGCTTTCCGATGCCCAGTTTTCAGGGCAGACAAAAGAAAGACTTTCCTCTCGTCATTGTGCAAGTCTTGTAAATCTTCAGATCAGGGATAACTTCAGCCTGTGGTTGAATCAAAATATTGAAGCAGGTGAAAACCTTGCTGAATTTGCCATTGAAAATGCAAAGAATCGAGTGAAAAAAGCCAAAAAGGTCTCAAAAAAAAGAGCCTCTAACGGCACTATACTTCCTGCAAAATTGTCTGATTGTACAAGTAATGATCATTCAAGGCGGGAATTGTTCTTTGTGGAAGGAGATTCTGCCGGAGGCTCTGCAAAGCAGGCAAGAGACAGGCGGTTTCAGGCAATTATGCCCTTACGTGGTAAGATATTAAACACATGGGATCTTGAATCTTCTGTTATAATTGAATCTAAAGAAATAAGGGATATTTCCCAGGTTTTAGGTGTAATACCAGGTTCTGATGATATTTCCAAACTCAGGTATAATAGAATATGTGTGCTGGCCGATGCCGACTCTGACGGGCTGCATATTGCTACATTGATGTGCGCTCTGTTTTTAAAACATTTCCCGGAAATTGTAAAAAAAGGACATGTTTATATTGCAATGCCGCCATTATACAGAATTGATGTTGCAAAAGAAGTTTTTTATGCATTGGATGACTCTGAAAAAAACAATATTATTAAAAAAATTAACCGCCGGAAAAAGAAAAGCAAAATAAATATTCAAAGATTTAAAGGATTGGGTGAAATGAATCCGGCCCAGCTTAAAGAGACAACAATCTCGCCCGATTCCAGACGTCTGGTACAATTATCTGTGGATAGTGGTTCTGAAGAATCGTTAAAAGAAGTTTATGAAATTATGGATATGCTCCTTGGGAAAAAAAGAGCAAAAGATAGAAAAATTTGGATAGAATTAAATGGCAACATAAAAGAGATTGAGTAATGAAAGAAACGCTTCCATCAGCAATTGAGGATTATGAACAAATACCTTTCCAGGAATTTACCCAGAAGGCGTATTTAAATTATTCTATGTATGTTATTTTAGACCGTGCCCTGCCCCATATTGCAGATGGTTTAAAGCCGGTACAAAGAAGGATTGTCTACGCCATGAGCCAATTGGGCTTAGCATCTACTGCTAAGTTTAAAAAATCAGCAAGAACAGTGGGGGATGTGCTGGGCAAATTCCATCCCCATGGAGATACAGCCTGTTACGAAGCCATGGTTCTTTTGGCACAGCCTTTTTCTTTAAGATATCCTCTGGTTGATGGTCAGGGGAACTGGGGAGACCCCAATGATCCTAAATCCTTTGCCGCCATGCGGTATACAGAATCCAGACTATCACACTATGCTAATATTTTTCTCCAGGAAGTTGACCTGGGAACTTCGGACTGGGTACCTAATTTTGATGGAACTTTAACCGAACCAAAACTTCTTCCTGCAAGGCTTCCAAATATTTTACTAAATGGTTCCACTGGTATTGCAGTTGGTATGGCAACCAATCTTCTACCCCATAACCTGCGTGAAGTATCAAAAGCATTAATTGCCTTAATCGATGATGAAGATACAAGCCTTGACGAAATCTGTAAATTTATCAAGGGTCCTGATTTTCCAACCCAAGCAGAAATCATAACACCCAGATCAGAGATAAAAGATATTTACAAAACAGGAGCCGGCAGAATTAAGATGCGGGCTAAATTTCATATCGAAGATTCGGAAATAATTTTCACAGCGCTCCCCCACCATGCCTCCACTGAAAAAATTTATGAACAGATAGCTTCACAGATGGAAGCCAAAAAACTCCCTATGGTCAGCGATATAAGAGATGAGTCAGACCATGAAGACCCCACACGGCTTGTCGTGATTCCACGTTCCAACAGGGTTGATCTTATCGCGTTAACCGATCACCTATTTGCCACAACCGATCTTGAAAAGTCATATTCATTTAATATGAATATGATTGGAATTAATGGCAGGCCTCAGGTTAAAAATCTACTGAAGATACTTACAGAATGGCTTGAATTCAGGGCAGACACTGTAAGAAAAAAATTGAACTTCCGGCTAGAAAAAATTTTAAAACGTCTTCATATTTTAGAAGGCTTTCTTATTGCTTTTCTAAATATGGATGAAGTGATTAAAATTATCAGAAGATCTGATCATCCCAAAAAAGATCTGATCAAGGCCTTCTCAATATCCGAACTACAGGCAACAGCCATTCTTGAAATCAGGCTGCGGCAACTTGCCAAATTAGAAGAAATAAAAATTCAATCTGAACAAAAAGAATTGAATTCCCAGAGAAAAGACCTTGAAAAAATCCTTGGCAAAGAAGAAACATTCAAGGAATATATAAAAGAAGAAATAAAATCCGATGCCAAAAAATATGGTGATAAAAGGCGATCACCAATAAAAAAACGCAAAGAGGCAGAAAAGTTTTCTGTTACAGATGTAATGGATATACAACCTGTAACCATCATCTTGTCTAAAAACGGTTGGATTCGATCAGCCAAAGGCCATGATATCAACCCTGAAACTGTAAAATTCAAATCCGGGGATTCGCTTCTGGGGCATTTAAGGACAAAAAGCGACAAACCTATCATCTTTCTGGACAATACGGGCAGAAGCTATATGTTGTTTTCTCATACACTTCCTTCTGCCAGGAGCAATGGAGAGCCCTTGACCGGCCATTTGTCTATCGGACCCAATTCCCACATCAAATTTATGCTGTCAGCAGAAAATAATCATCATTTTTTGATGGGTTCTGACAATGGATATGGGTTTATAATTAGATTTGATGATTTTTTAACCAATTATAAAAATGGCAAGGCAGTTGTCACTTTAAAGGAGAATCATGAATTATTAAATCCTGAAGCTGTCATTGATCTGGAAAAAGACAGCATAGCAGCGGTTACGTCTAAGGGCAGGCTTTTGATATTTAAATTAAGACAATTACCTAATTTAAAAAAAGGACAAGGGAATAAAATTATTTCCATCCCAAAAAAAGAATTAGAGTCATCAACTCCGGAAACACTTAGCTTTCTTAAAATATTACCATTAAACGCCAACCTTTTTATCTATTCCGGCAGGCATTATCTTAAAATGAGCCCTGGTAACCAAAAAGATTACACCGGGATGAGGGGCCATAGAGGGAAAAAACTTCCCCGAGGGTATCAGAATGTTGATCGTGTGGAAATTGTTCCTATTTAATCAACTTAAAGAATAAGAATGAAAAAAATTTATTATAATAATTTTATTTTAATAAATCTTCTCGTCCTTTTATCATTTTTTATTTTTTTTTCTGTTTTGATTCATAAGAAGGAATTTCATTTCAATCTAATCCGTTTGGAAAGAATTAAAAGATCCGGAGTTTTAAGACTTATAACCAATGATTCCATTAATACTTATTACTATTACAATGGACAACCCACGGGTTTTGAATATGACCTGTCCAAAGAGTTTGCCAAATTCTTAAATGTTGATCTTGATGTTGTTACTCCAGGCTGGAACAATATGTTTGCTTATCTCGAACAGGGAAAAGGTGATTTTATTGCATCAGGACTTGCCATTACAAAAAAAAGGCTGGAAAAAGTTAACTTTTCAATTCCCTATATGTCTATTCGACAACACATTATACACCATAAATTAATTTTCGGTCCAAAAAACATTGAAGATTTGACCTTTAGGTCCATAGATGTTCGTCGCGGAACTTCGTATCATTCACGACTTGAGGAAATTAAAAAATCAGGCATTAATTTTAATTATATTCTTCATGATAATATTCCAACAGAAGAACTGATTCGAATGGTCCAGGCCAGAAAAATAAAATTTACCATAGCTGATAATCATATAGCTTATTTGAATCAAAGATATTATCCCGACATCAAAATCGGAATTCCGATTCAAAAAAAAGAATCTCTTGCCTGGGCTGTTAATAAAAATGATCTGCAAATGTTGGAACAGATTAATAAATTTTTTTTATATGCAAATGAAACTGGGATACTTCAACAGATATCTGATAAATATTATTCAAATATTGAAGATTCAGATCCATTTGATTTAAAAATATTTCATAAAAGAATCAAAACCAGACTGCCAAAATATAAAAAAACAATTATTGAAGAATCAATAAAATATGATTTTGACTGGAAACTTATTGCTGCGGTTGTGTATCAGGAATCTCGTTTTAATCCTAATGCAAAAAGCATTACCAATGTCAGGGGTTTAATGCAGGTAACAACAGTGACAGCAAAGGAAATGGGTATTGAAAACCCTTTGAATCCTTCGCAAAGCCTTAAAGCCGGAATAAAATATCTTGATAAAATGGTTAAAAAATTCGACTATATAGAAGATGAATATGAAAGGATGCTGTTTGCTTTGGCCAGTTACAATATCGGATATAGTCATGTAATAGATGCCATGCAAATCGCCAAAGAGAAGGGCCTTGTAGAAAACAGATGGCAAGATTTAAAAACAGTGTTGCCATTATTATCAAAACCAGACTACTATAAAAAGACAAAACATGGTTATGCAAGAGGGTGGGAGCCTGTTCGATATATTGAACGAATCCTGACCTATTTTGATATTCTTAAACAAAAAAAAGATATTTAATCTTGCATGCATATATTGAATAAATAAAAAATTTGACTTGCTCTATTCAATTTATTACTTAAAATTTATGAATTCAATTAAAATACTAATATAAATATTAAAGAGACTGTCTAATGACAACAAAAATTCTAATCAATGCAATGGATTCCGATGAAAACAGGATTGCAGCAATTAAAGATAACAAACTTGAACAATTCCACATTGAAACAGCAGCAAAACAGGTAACACAAGGCAATATTTATAAAGGGATTGTCACTAGGGTCGAACCAAGCCTCCAGGCTGTCTTTGTTGATTATGGTGCTCCTAAAAACGGGTTTCTGCAAAAAAATGAAATTCATAAAGACTATTTCCAGGATGTGGAAGGTGGAGAAAAGGCTTTGTTCCATCTCATAAAAAAAGGGCAGGAACTTATTGTCCAGGTGACCAAAAACCCTATAAGCCTAAAAGGGGCAATGCTGACAACCTTTATTTCTCTGCCTGGAAGATTATCTGTTCTAATGCCTGGGAATTCAACAAAAGGTGTATCACGAAAGATAAGTGATGAAGACGAAAGGAAAAGGCTTGTTAGTATTATCAAATCAATGAAAATCCCCGATGGATTTGGCATGATCGTACGAACAGCCGGGAAAAATTCTACAAAGACCTTGTTGACTGCTGATTTAAAATACCTGATGCGTGTCTGGAAAAATATTGACAAAGAGGCAATAAAAAATACTGCACCATCGCTGCTCTACAAAGAACAAACTCTTGCTGTAAGATCTTTAAGAGATTATTTCACATCTGATGTTAATGAGATTCTGATTGACAGTCCTGAAGTTTTTAAAGAAGTAATGGATTTTATCAGCGTGATTGCTCCGAAACAAAAAAAAATAGTCAAGCTTTTCAAGGGAGAAAAACCCATATTCTCTAAATATCAACTTGAAGATCAGATTGCTTCTATTTACAAAAAAGAAGTGCTGCTAAAATCTGGTGGCTTTCTTGTTATTGAGCAAACAGAAGCCCTGGTTTCCATTGATGTAAATTCAGGAAAATCCACTAAAAAGAAAAATATTGAAGAGACGGCTTTTCATACAAATCTTGAAACCTGTGAGGAAGTTGCACGGCAATTGAGACTACGTGATATGGGTGGATTGATTGTGGTTGACTTTATAGATATGAAGGATCGCCGACACAAATCAGAAATTACCAAAACTCTGAAAAAGTATTTAAAATCAGACAAGGCTAAAACAAAAGTAGGGGGGATTACACCTTTTGGTTTGTTGGAAATGTCACGGCAAAGGATCAGGCACTCAATTACTTTTGGCAGTTATGAAACCTGCCGACATTGCAATGGAAGGGGTCTAACACCTTCTGCAGAGACCCAGGGTCTTGCCTTTTTAAGGCAATTGAATTTAAAAACAATAAAAACGGAAGTTAAGGAAGCTACAGGGATTGTACCAATTGATGTGGCCGGTTATCTTTTAAACAAAAAAAGAGGTGAATTGTCTGAAATTGAATCTAAAAGATCAATTACCATTACAATTGAGGGAGATCCAAAGATGGTTTCAGGCGAAAGTAAAATCATTATAGTTACCCCAAATTGAAGCTCTTTCTTGACATAAATCATTCTATTGTGTATCCAGAGCAATTTCGATCTTAATAATTAAGGTAAAAATATGCCAAAAAAAAGAAATGAGAATACAAAATTAATAATAGCTTTTGTAGTGGTTTTAATTGGGCTACTTTTGGGCGGAATATTGTATTTTAATAAAAATCAGGAAAAAGATTTACCGTTAACTAATAACGAAACTATAATACCGGAAAATGCTGAAAATAATAAACCAAAATCCATGGTTAAAACTGATAAATCCATTAAAACAGATAAAACCACAAAAGCAGATGAAATAGTTATCAGTGACAAAAAAGTTAAGACTGACAAGACGATTAGCACAACTTTGGTTGTGGGAGAAGACAAGAAAATTATCAGCTCCGGCAAGACTGTGAAGGCCAATAAGACTGTGGGCGGCAGGATTGTTGTTTTACCCGACATTGATTATAAAAATCTCAAAAAAAATGAAGCATTAAAACAACTCATGGTGTCGCGCAAAGATGAATTGGGTTTGAAAAAAAGTCTTGATATGATAGTCAATTCAGATGAAAGTTTTAAGATTGGGGATGTTCAAATCCCTTTGAGAGATATTTTAGAAAAGGCTAGTTTTAAAGAAGGAAAGGTTTTTGAAGAAAAAATTGAAGACTCTGGGGCAGTTCAGCCTGAAAAAATAAAAAAATTCGGGATTTATGTGGTTCAGTCAGGTGATAATATTTGGAATATTCACTTTAATATTTTAAAAGAATTTTATGAACACCAGGGAATAAAACTTTCACATAAGTCAGATGAACCTTTTGACTCTGGAATGAGCTCAGGTGTTGGGAAAATTTTAAAATTTTCTGAAACCATGGTTATTATATACAATTTTGTTGACCAGAAAATTGATTCAAATATTGCACTTCTTGAACCCTTAAGTAAAATTATCGTTTATAATATGGATGAAATTTTTTCACTTCTTCAGGAAGTTAATTATAAGAACATGAACAGAATCCAATTCGATGGAAAGACCATCTGGGTTCCGACAAAAAAAATATAAAATTATTTTTATTTATTCTAAGGAGGATTTATTTTGATTAGTACAGCATATGCAATGGGACAAACAGGTGGTGCAGGCGGGGCTGGTGGTATTGCCGGTTTTTTACCCATTATTATTTTATTTGCCATTTTTTACTTTCTATTGATTCGACCCCAGCAGAAAAAAGCCAAAGAACATAGAGAAATGATATCCAATTTAAAAAAAGGGGTTAGAATCATTACTTCAGGTGGTATTTATGGAACTATCCAAAGTATTGATGATACAACCATCGGGCTTGAAATAGCTGAAAAAATTAAAATTAAAATTTCCAGGGGAAATGTTGCCGCTGTAATTTCTGATGCTGAAGCAGTACAGAAAGAAGATAAAAAGAAAAAATAAATCCATTAGGAGTAATTAGATTGAAATCGTTTACCTTTAAGTCTGTATCAATTATCGGTGTTATTTTGGCAGCCATTGTCTTTTTGCTTCCCACCTTTTTAAATACCTGGCCACATAAAAAAATAAATCTGGGGCTGGATCTTCAGGGGGGAATGCATCTTGTACTTGAGGTTCAAAATATCAAAGCAGTTGAAGTTGAGATGGAACGAACCATACAGGAAATTAAAAAGCAACTTAGAAAAGATGGTGTGAAGCATCTTGGTATTTCTCGCCTTAATGACAACTCTATCCTTGCAAAATTTCCGGTTGGGGATAATAAATCTGCGTTTGAAACCGTCCTTTCAAAAAATTTTGAAAATCTTATCATCCAAAAACCTCACACAGATAATAATATTGTCTCCTTCAAACTGGCTCTGCCTGAAAAAGAAATAGAAAACTTGAAAAAGATGGCCACTGAACAGGCACTTGAAACCATACGCAACAGGATTGATGAATTTGGTGTTAGTGAACCTGATATACGAATCCAGGGCAAAAACAGAATCCTGCTGCAGCTGCCTGGCATTAAAGATCCTGACAGGGCAAAAGACCTTATCGGAAAAACAGCCCAATTGACTTTTCAAATAGTTGATGATGAAGCAGATGTTGGTTCTGCTTTAAATGGGACTCCTCCTGTTGGTGATGAAATCCTTTATCAGACCAAATATGAGGCAGGCTCAAGCGTACCCATCAAAACGCCTTTTTTAATAAAGAAAAGAGTTCTTCTGGATGGCAGCCTTCTAACAGATGCAAGGGTTGAATTTGATCAGTTTCAACAACCCCAGATCGGCATTGAATTTTCTAGAAAAGGTGCCAGAATTTTTGACCGCATCACTGGAGAAAATATCAACAAAAGACTTGCAATAGTACTTGATAAAACGGTTTATTCAGCACCGGTTATCCAGGACCGGATTGCCGGGGGTAAAGCAAGAATAACCGGCAGTTTTACTCTGGATGATGCAAAAGATCTTGCCATTGCGCTAAGAGCTGGTTCTTTACCTGCACCGGTGAAAATTATTGAAGAACGTACAGTTGGCCCCACCCTGGGTGCAGATTCCATTCGCACCGGTCTTATTTCAATGATGGTTGGCGGATTTCTTGTGATTTTATTTATGGTAATCTATTATAAAAATGCCGGTTTGATCGCTGATTTGGCTTTGCTTATTAATATTATTCTGATCGGCGGGGGGCTTGCTGCCTTCCAGGCCACTTTGACACTGCCGGGTATTGCCGGAATTATTCTTACCATTGGTATGGCGGTTGATGCCAATGTTATAATTTTTGAAAGAATCAGAGAAGAAGTAAAGTCTGGAAAGACTGCTTTAGCATCAGTACATGCAGGTTTTGACAGAGCCTCCCTTACCATTCTTGATGCCAATGTCACAACCTTGATTGCTGCTTTGGTTTTATACCAGTTTGGTACAAGCTCCATTAAAGGATTTGCAGTAACCCTTTGTCTTGGTATTATCGCAAGTCTTTTTACTGCACTGGTTGTGTCCAAAGGTGTTTTTAATTTTGTTTTAAAGAACAAACCATCCAAAAAATTAAGTATATAAAGGAAATAAATAATGCAGCTTATCAAGTCTGATATCAACATAGACTTTATTGGTAAACAAAAAATTGGATTTATTATATCGATCCTCCTTATTCTCCTTAGCCTCGGATCCCTTATCGTTCATAAAGGTCCAAATTATGGCATCGATTTTGTTGGTGGAACTATAATCCAAATCAAGTTTACAGAATCGGTTCCTGTTGGAAAAATAAGGACTGGTTTATCCAGTATAGGCCTTAATGATGCTTCAGTACAAAATTTTGGACAAGATCAGGACAATGAATTCTTAATCCGCACCAGTAACCAGAAAATGACTGATAAAGGTTTGTCACTGTCTATAAAAGATGCTGTCATGGCATCAACCGGCATTGCTCCAGAAATCCGAAGGGTGGAAATGGTTGGTCCCCAGGTTGGTAAAGATCTAAGGGAAAAAGCACTTTTAGCCATTTTTTATTCCCTGTTGTTTATCACCATATATATTTCGGGAAGATTTGAATTAAAATGGATATTGTCAGGAGTAACAGCGGGTTCTCTGATGACAGCGGTCTATTTTCTATCTGTTTTTAATGTAAGTATGGTCGTACTTATTACGGCAGCTTTAATAGTAACACTGGTATTGTTCTGGACCTTACGTCTCAAATATGCAATTGGAGCGATTATAGCATTATTACACGATGTATTGATAACCGTTGGTATTTTTTCACTCTTAAACCTGGACTTTTCTTTACCAATTATTGCAGCCCTTTTAACAATAATAGGGTATTCATTGAATGATACTATTATTGTCTTTGACCGTATCAGGGAGAATTTAAAAGGTTCAAATAAAACAGATTCTCTGCCGCTTTTGTTCAATAAAAGTATCAATAGAACCCTTTCAAGAACAATTTTAACATCAGTAACCACATTAATAGTTCTTTTTGCACTTTATTTTCTGGGTGGCGAGATTATCCATAATTTTGCCTTTGCCATGATTGTTGGCGTTATTATAGGTACATATTCATCAATCTTTGTGGCCAGCCCGATTGTTCTTTTTGCTCATAAAAGGTAATTTTATGCCTTTTGTGAAAAATTATTTTTATAAAATCATTTTTCTTCTAACCCTTATATATTTATTTGTTTCCTGCGGTGCTATTTTCGATTCAAAAAAACCCGCAGGAAACCATAAAAATCAAGCTTTCGATCAGCTCCAGCCATCCGGTTCAGCAACCAACTCAGCAACCAACTCAGCAACCAATTCAGAATCTGGGCCTGATAATATCAAGAATGATCAAGCAAGTCTAAAACTTCAACTGGATAGTAAAAAACTATCAAAATCATCTGCACCCATAGTTCAGGGTAAAACTGAATCTCAAAACCCGAGTGATCTATACAAAAAGGCAAGACAAATTTTTATAAAAGAAAACTATAGTAATGCTGCAACCCTGTTCACTGAATTTGTTAAAAACTATCCAAACGATACTTTGGTTGACAATGCAGCATATTGGCTCGGTGAGTGTTATTATTCCGCTGGTGATTATAATAAAGCCATTTTAATATTTAAAGATCTTGTAAGAAAATACCCGAAATCTGAAAAAACACCAGATGCAACTTTAAAAACAGGGTATTCATATTATTCTTTGTATGAATTAAACCGGGCCCATCACTATTTAAAACTGGTAATAACCAAATATCCTTTTTCACCGGCTGCCCAAAGTGCCCGGAGTAAAATAGGCGATTTTGAGTAAAAACCCATCTCTTAAAATGCAACCTTCTTTTGAAAAATATTTACCCTGGTTTATACTTCGGGAAATTCCTTTCATAGGGAATACCATGTATAAAAAATTGATCCATCAATTTTTATCCCCTGAAAAGGTTTTAAATTCTACTGAAGCCCAATTAAAAAAAATTGACAAGATCTCTGAAAGGATAATATTTGGAATTATCCACCACAAAAAATTTCAAGACAAGGCCAAAAAAGAATTGGAGGGGATTTTAAATAAAAATATCAAAATTGTCACATTAACCGATTCATCCTATCCTGCACTATTAAAACAAATCCACGACCCCCCACCTTTTTTAACCTATTTAGGGGAGCTGGACAACTCTTCTCCTTGTATCTCTATTGTCGGCTCAAGAAGAGCAACCTCCTATGGGCTGAGCACTTCTGAAAATCTTTCCTATGAATTGGCTAAAAAAGGATTTCAGATTGTCAGCGGAATGGCAAGGGGCATTGATTCAAGGGCACATAAAGGGGCCTTGAGAGCACAAGGAAAAACCATAGCTGTTTTGGGTTCAGGGATCAATAAGATATATCCCAGAGAAAATAAATACCTTTTTCAAGCTATAGCAGAAAAAGGAACTGTTTTTTCAGAATTTAAAGCAGATACAAAACCTTTTCCATCAAATTTTCCCATCCGTAATCGAATCATAGCAGGATTATCCTGCGGCAGTATTGTAGTTGAAGCTGCAAAAAGGAGCGGTTCTCTGATCACAGCCCGCCTGGCAGGTGAATATAACCGTGAAGTATTTGCGGTTCCAGGAAGTATACAATCAAAAAAAAGTCAGGGTACACATGCTCTATTAAAACAAGGAGCAAAACTTGTGGAAAACGAAATGGATATCATGGATGAACTCCACCATTTCGTTCATTCAACAAAAAAATATCAACCCGCATCTTTACAAAATCAAAAACTGTCCCACTATAGAAGCTGTAAAACAGCAGGCCCTGAAATTTTAAAATTTATAGGACCCTACCCTATCCACATTGATGCATTAATTGAAAACAGCGGGATGGACAGCTCGCAAATTGCATCCCAATTGCTTGACTTGGAACTTGCGGGAAAGGTAAATCGTCATCAGGGCAATTATTATTCTATTTCGGAGGAAAACAATTGACAAAACCCCTCATTATCGTTGAGTCCCCAACAAAAATAAAAACATTAAAAAAATATGTGGGAAAAGAATTTAATGTTGCAGCAAGCGCAGGACATATCAGGGATCTTCCAATCAAAACCCTTGGTATTGACATAGAAAAAAAATTTAAAGCTAAATATGTCAATATAAAAGACAAATCCAAAGTCATTGCAAATTTAAAAAAACTGGCCAAGGGTGCTAAAGAAATTTATCTTGCTCCTGATCCTGATCGTGAAGGTGAAGCCATTGCCTTCCATATCATGGATATTCTAAAGGAAAAAGATAGAATTTTTCATCGCGTTCTTATCCATGAATTAACAAAAAAGGGTATTCAAAAAGCATTAAAACAAACCCTGAAACCAGATGCTGATAAATATGACTCCCAGCAGGCAAGAAGAAAATTAGACCGGCTGGTTGGTTATCAGATTTCTCCTTTATTATGGCAAAAAGTCCAGAGAGGGCTTAGTGCAGGAAGGGTTCAATCTGTTACAGTTAAGATTATTTGTGACAGGGAGAGACTGATCCGACAATTTATTCCTGAAGAATTCTGGACTATTACAGCAGACCTTCTTGCACAATTTCCTCCCAAGTTTAATGCCGGCCTCATTAAAATTGACAATAAAAAAGCAAAAATCGGAAATCAAGAACAGGCTTCAAATATTCTAAATGATTTGGCAAATGCACAATTTGTTATCCATGATATAAAGGCTAAAACCATAAAACGGAATCCTGCCCCTCCTTTTATTACCAGTAAGCTTCAACAGGATGCCATCAACCGCTTAAGATTTACAGCACGAAAAACAATGATCATTGCACAACAGCTTTATGAAGGTGTTGAGATAGGATCACAAGGACCTGAAGGTCTTATCACCTATATGCGTACCGACTCAATTAGAATTTCAGCAGATGCAGCAAATGAAGCACAAAAATTTATTTCACAGACCATGGGAAAGGAGTTTGCATTAAACAAACCCCGATTCTTTAAAAATAAAAACAAAGTACAAGATGCTCATGAGGCCATTCGACCTACCTCTGTATTTAATTCTCCCAAAATGGTTAAGAATTTTCTGTCTCCTGATCAATTTAAACTCTATGATTTGATATGGAAACGGTTTGTTGCATCACAAATGACCCAGGCTGTTATTGACCAAAAAACAATTCTCATTCAGGCAAAAGAGAAATATCTGTTTTCAGTCAGTGGTTCAACTGTTAAATTTTCCGGATTCATGAATCTTTATTCCCAGGATCAAGATTTAAAGGAAAAAGATGTTCAAACTTTACCTGATTCAGAAGTCGGTACTGTTTTAAAAACCTTAGAGATCATCCCTAAACAGCATTTTACAAAACCCCTGCCACGATTTTCCGAGGCTTCACTTGTAAAAGAGCTTGAAAAAAATGGTATTGGGCGACCCAGCACTTATGCATCCATTTTATCGGTGATTCGAGACAAAGGCTATGTTGATCTTATAAAGCGCTATTTTATACCAAGTGAACTAGGCTTTATTGTAAATGATTTGCTGGCTGCATCTTTTCCAAACATTTTAAATATTGCCTTTACAGCCCAGTTGGAAAGCAACCTTGATGACGTAGAAACCGGTAATTTGGAAGAAGTACAGCTATTAACCAACTTTTATACAACGTTTAAAAAAAGCCTGGATGCTGCCAGTGAGAACATGATCAGTGTAAAAGGAGTTGGGGTTGAAACTGATTTAAATTGTCCGGTCTGTGAAAAGCAATTAAATATAAAAATAGGCAAAAATGGACATTTTCTCGCTTGTACAGGATATCCGGATTGTTCATTTACCAGCAATTATCTTCGAGATGAAAAAGGCAACCTTTCTATTGTTGAAAAAATCATTGATAACACCAAGGTTAAAGACTGTATAAAATGTGGCCAGCCTATGGTGCAAAAGGAAGGCCGTTTTGGCCTGTTTCTGGCCTGCACAGGATACCCTGAGTGTAAACACACTGAATCTGTTAATGGCGGACAAAACGGCAAGGACATCGGTGTGAACTGCCCACAAAAAGATTGTTCAGGAGCTATTATAGAAAGAAAATCAAAAAGGGGTAAAATATTTTTTGGCTGTTCAAGTTATCCAGACTGCACCTTTGCATCCTGGGATAAGCCGGTGAGCAAGTCATGCCCAGATTGCAATTCTGTCTATCTTGTCGAAAAAGAGACGAAAAGAGATGGAAAATCTTTAAAGTGTCCAAACAAGGATTGTGGGTTCAAAGAACAGCAATAAAAATGCTAAATTATTCATTTACCCTTTCTACATATTCGCGGGTTCTGGTATCAATTTTTATCATTTGCCCTGGATCAATAAAAGGAGGGACCTGAACCTCGAATCCTGTTTCAAGTATTGCAGGTTTTGTGCTTCCGGTTGCAGTATCACCTTTTGCCCATGGTTCTGATTCGATCACTTCCAAATTTACAAAATTAGGCAATGTAACACCAATTGGGTTGCCGTTATATAACAGGATAGTACAGATGGTATTGTCCTTTAACAGATCTATTGCATCTCCCAATTGATCTTTTGTCAAAGAATGCTGTTCATAATTGGCTGTGCTCATAAAATAACAATTGTCTTTATCTGCATAAAGATATTCCATTTCCTGGTCGTCAAGATCAGCTCTCTTAAACTTGTCTCCGGATCGATATGTTCGTTCATACTGTGTACCAGTGATCATATTCTTTAATTTGCATTTATATAAAGATTGCCCTTTCCCGGGTTTTTTAAATTCAAAACCTATAATGACATAGGGCTCATCATCTATTTCAAATTTTAAACCCTTTCTTAAATCACTTGCCAGATACATACACTCTCCTAAATTTATTTTTCAAAAATACTAAATTTTATTTTCATCCCTCTTTTAATCATAATTAAGGTATAATGGCAACCTCCCCGATAAAAACAGCTTGCTTTTTTATCCATATTATAGGAAATATTATAGTTTAGAAAAATTATTAATATAGGAATAATTTTATGATCATTGTTATTGATTTTGGCTCACAATTTAATCAGCTCATTGCAAGAAGGGTTAGAGAAAATGATGTGTATTGCCAGGTAGAACCTGCCGGCATTCCTCTGGATAAATTAAAAGCCCTTAACCCACAGGGTATAATTCTTTCGGGTGGACCATCAAGCATATATGAAGAAGATAGTCCAACCATTGATAAATCGCTTTTTGATCTTGGCATCCCTATCCTTGGCATCTGCTATGGTATGCACTATATGGTGCATACTCTGGGCGGGAAAATTAAAAAGGCAGCTAAAAAAGAGTATGGATTTGCAAGCCTTGATATTATAGACCACTATCCTTTATTCAAGGATATGGATACTGGTTTTCAATGCTGGATGAGCCATGGGGACTCGGCCATTGAATTGCCTGAAAATTTTGTTACTACCGCTTCCACAAAAAACACTGCCATTGCCGCTATTGCAAATCATGAAAAAAAATTTTACGGCCTTCAGCTTCATCCTGAGGTCGAACACTCCATAAACGGATCATTAATGATTCGACATTTTTTATTTGATATCTGTAATTGTAAAAAAAACTGGACAATGAAATCTTTTTGCGATGGTGCCATTGCTCAAATTAAATCTGCGGTTGGTGATAAAAAAGTAATCATGGGACTTTCAGGCGGTGTTGATTCATCCGTTGCTGCAACACTCATACATAAAGCTATCAACAAAAATTTGTTGTGCATCTTTGTTGACAATGGCCTTTTAAGAAAAAATGAAAAAGAAACACTTGAAAAGAATCTGATAGCAAACCTTGATTTAAAAATTAAATTTGTTGATGCAAAAGACAAATTTTTAACAGCATTAAAAGGTGTGACAGATCCTGAAAAAAAACGAAAAATTATCGGCAACCTTTTTATAGAAGTTTTTGAAGCCGAGGCTAAGAAAATTGAAGGTGCGCAATTCCTTGGTCAGGGGACCTTGTATCCGGATATTATTGAATCCAAGTCTGCTTTTGGCGGACCAACCTCCATTATTAAATCTCATCATAATGTGGGTGGACTACCGGAAAAAATGAAACTCAAACTCATTGAACCTTTACAACT
>Ga0307989_1000786_pt1 | contig 18804 bp, 13 predicted proteins | sample EllFjometagen185_FD_203164 | JGI IMG/M metagenome (GOLD analysis project Ga0307989, IMG submission 203164) | Marine microbial communities from Ellis Fjord, Antarctic Ocean - #185 | ecosystem: Environmental > Aquatic > Marine > Unclassified | place: Southern Ocean | collected 2014-10-08
TTATTATGCTGCCAGTGGCATTGGAAGAGTGTTTGGAGCTGGTATGGGTGGTTATGTATGGAAATATGGTGGTTTAACGGCAATTAGTATAGTCTCTATTTTATTTACACTATTGGCCTTAGGTGTATTAACCTGGGGTTTAAAAGGTTGGGAAAGGGAGTAATTACTTCATTTCAGTTTGGAATACTGCTGCATCAATTTTAATATCCTATCCCGATAATTTTTTTTCTGGTTCAATAAAATAATAAAGGGGAAAAGCCCCCGTGAGGTTTTAATATATCCGGCGTAGTTATAGACACCGGTTAGTGTCCCTGATTTAACCAGTGCCCCTTTTTTTTCGCTGAGTAGATGGTGATAATTTTTAAAGCTTTCCAGTACCTTCATCATCATATTGGCAGTTATTAAGTTATCTCTGGATAACCCGGAGGCCTCTTTAAACCTAAAAATATTTTCATCGAACTGATAGGTTTTCTCTACATACTCCTGAAAAACAGTTTCGGCTTTTACTAAGTTCGCTGGGAATCCGGATTTTTCACCACCCGCTGTTAAAAAAAGCTGGTTGGCAATATAATTATTGGAGTATTTCAGTAAGCCGCTTAATATATAATCCAAATCGTGACTATTATAATGTCGATATTTCAAGCTCCAAGAATCCGATATCGATTGGATGGCTATCTTTGATTCTGAGATTTTGATCCCCTGGTTTTTTAAAAAGAATTGAAATAACTCCCCGACATATTGCAGACTCTCATGGTAGTCTTGGGTTAAACTGATGCGTTCCGTTGAACCGATCTGTATTGCTTTTCCTTTTTTAGCTGCTAAGGGAGTTAAAGGTGTCTCTTTTTCTGCGGATTTGATGTCACCATTTTTTAAACGTTGAATATTGATGGTATTGAAATTGACTACTAAAGCTCCCACTAATGCATCGTATGGATTATTGCTATTAGAAGTTCCGGGAATGGTAATGTTAGATTTAAAACTGGAAGGGTCTAAATAAATTTGTTTAATGTTTCTAACGCCTTTCTGGGAGAGTTTTTTTACTATTTTTTCAATCTCTTCTGAAATCAGGAAAGGGTCACCATATCCCTTTATTAGTAAATTATGGTGATGATCAACATAAAATTCTGTTTTAAAACGATAGTTTTTGCCTAACTTTTTGATGGCAATCTGAGCACTTAGTATTTTAACAATGGAGGCGGGAATAAAAGCTTTATCCGGCTGGTAGCTTAGAATAGTCTGACCTTTTTCATTATGAATTAATACAGAACCGTTATGAATCAATTGACCAATTTTTTGTTCCAATTGTTTTGATTCATCTGCCTGCGCTGTTATTAAAAGGCAAGTGAAGAGGAGCGTCAGGGAAAGCAGGTTTAAAACGAATTTCAGATAGGGTATTTTAAAAATCATGGCAGCTTATGATTTGCAAAGTGTGAAGCAGATATGCTTCACACTGCTTTTTGATAATCGATTAAAAGGCGCGATAGTTGGGCGCCTCTTCTGTGACATAAACATCATGAACATGACTTTCTTTTAAACCCGCTGCTGAAATTTCAACAAACTGAGCTTTTGTCTGGAGTTCTTCAATGGTGGCACATCCCGTATAACCCATCCCAGATCGTAATCCCCCGACGAGTTGGTAAATAATATTGGTTAAAGGCCCTTTATAGGGAACCCGTCCTTCAATCCCTTCAGGGACCAGTTTTTTATTATCATCCTGTCCTTCCTGAAAATATCGATCTTTACTACCTTCTTTCATGGCACCGATGGATCCCATACCACGATATTGTTTATATCTTCTTCCCTGATAATGAATTACTTCTCCCGGGCTTTCATCTGTTCCAGCAAACATACTGCCTGCCATAATAACAGAGGCACCACCGGCAATGGCCTTAACAACTTCTCCAGAATATTTAATGCCACCATCAGCGATGATTGATTTATTATGTTTTTTTGCGACTTCACTACAATTATAAATCGCTGACAGCTGAGGGACACCAATACCTGCCACAATTCGGGTAGTACAGATAGACCCTGGTCCGATTCCAACTTTGACCGCATTGGCACCGGCTTCGAATAGTGCTTCTGTAGCTGCGGCAGTGGCAACGTTACCGGCAACAATATCAATATGAGGAAATTGTGCTTTTACAGACTTGAGCTTTTTTAATACATTTTGAGAATGACCATGGGCAGTATCCAATACCAATAAGTCTACACCAGCGGCAACCAGAGCTTCGGATCTTTCATTGGCATCAATACCGGTACCAATGGCGGCACCAACCAATAACCTTCCTGAAGTATCTTTACTGGCGAAAGGGTATAAACGTGTTTTTTCAATATCCTTTTTGGTGATTAAGCCGGTGAGTTCATAATTTTCATTGACTCTCAATAATTTTTCTATTCTATATTTATGAAGCAGTTTTTTGGCACCTTCTGGTGTGATAGTATCGGTAACAGTTACCAGCTTATCTCCGGATGTCATCACTGCAGATACCGGTTGCTCAAAATTGGTTTCAAAACGTAGATCCCGGTTTGTTAATATACCGACCAGTTTTTTCCCGTCAGTGACCGGCAACCCTGATATGTTGGTTTCATGCATTAAATCCACTGCTCTTTGAACCGTATCGGTGGGCGAAACACAAACTGGATCTGTAATGATACCACTTTCAGATCGTTTAACCTTACTGACTTTACCTGCCTGTTCCTCAAAGGTTAAATTTTTGTGAATGATGCCCATGCCCCCTTCCTGTGCCATGCAGATCGCCAGTCTGGATTCCGTCACTGTATCCATGGCCGCACTCATCAATGGAATATGCAGCTTGATGTTTTCAGTCAATCGCGTCTTGGTGTTTACCTCATTCGGTAGAATATTTGACTCTGCGGGTAAGAGAAGTAAGTCATCGAAAGTATAGGCGCGTTCGACTATCTTATTTGTAATCATTTCTACCTCCAAATTAATGCATGTTACTAAATTGAAATTATTTGTAATTTATTCTCAGACTATAAACTGAGATTAACTAAACAGATAAACAAATGATTTGCTTATCGTCAAAAATAAATTAAAATATTTATTTAAGCATTTGAATATATAGAGTTTCAAAAAGTCAACCTAGGTTAAGCCGCTGATGGTATTTCGAAATTAAACACATCTGTCCTGGAAAAGGTAAATCAATTGACAGATATTAAAGGCGTGGGCCGATTACTTAAAATATCTTATCCACATTAACGACCTGTACCGGAACATTATTATACATTGCCACTCCCTGGTAAATGGGGATATCCCTGTACATTTTGGGTAGAGGAGATATTGGTAGCACGGCACTATCTAAAATCCCATTGATAACCATACTTTTTTTAGTCTCTTTATTTTCTAATATTATGACACTATTGTTTGTATTAGCATCTTTTTGCGTATCATAATTAAACAGTGATTCAGTACTCAGTAATGGAATCAATGTATCTTCATAGCGATAGCAGGGCTGTTGTTTAACAGTAACAACCTGATCAGCACCATAATCAACAAACGAAGCAATGTAGCTTTCAGGGACAGCTAGCGTCATATCACCGATGATGATGAGGACACAGGGGAGTGAAACATTGCTTTTCGTAAAAGTGAAGTTCCAGGAACACCCTTTTCCAGGATTGTTTTTTATGATACAACTGCCTTGAAATTTACGCATTGCTTCTTCCACTGCATTCATACCAACACCTCTACCCGCATTATCGTCCAGGTTTTCAACTGTAGAGACACCCTGGATAAATAGTAAATCAAGGATTTCACTTTCCTTTAATCGGGAGAGTTGGTCAGAAGTTAAAATCCCATTTTCTAATACCTTCTTTTTGACTTTCTCGATATCGACCCCGCGACCATCATCTGCGACCGACAGCAAAATATTTGTGGCATCTTGATTTAACTCAACTGTAATTTTTCCGGTTTTCTCTTTACCTTTCTCTGCTCGTTCCTCTTCTGTTTCCAAGCCGTGTATGACTGCATTTTTCAGAACATGATTCATGATTTCATGAACCGCATTCCAGAATTCGCGGTCAGCTTTGACCTGATGATCTTTAAAAAAGAAGTCTGCCGCTTTGTCATAATCTTTTGCCAGTTTTGGAATCAGACGTTCATATCTGGATAATACCAGCGGTACTTTTTTAATTTGCTGATGGGTATTTAAAAATTGGTTAAAAATTTCACTGGTTTCTGACAGTTTATCTTTAGGTAAAATATCAGCAATAGAATAGTACAGGTCTTTTACTTTTTCTGATAGAACTTCATATCCTTGTAAAGACACTGACAGATATTCTTCTTCTTTTCGATTCCTAAGCTCACCTTTATCTATAGAACCCCTGGTAATCAGCTCTGAAAAAGAAGCTAGGTTTTCCGTAAGGTACTGGTTACCGTTTTCTAATTCCTGCTCAATTTTTATCAACCAATCCTCCAGGTTAAACTGGCCTTCTGAGTTATCCTGGAACTCTTCTAACATTTCATCGATCTTAAAAACAAACTGTTTGATCAGGTTGGCAATAATATTGGTAAGAACTAATTTAACTTCCGCTAATGGTCTGGTTATTTCTTCCATTTGATGGCAGAGTTGTTTGGCCTCCGGAATGATAAAACCACAACTTCCTTTTAAACCATGAATTTTATTTCCCAGTAATCTTAAGTTTTCAGTGTAAATTTGAAGATTCCGATTGTGTAAAAATTGTTGATATTCATCCAAATTGAACTTCCCCTGCACAGGAAAAGCATAAACTTCAAGTGTTTTTAGGATGTCCAGAATTTCGGAAGTGAGATTTTGGGTATCTTTTAAAATACTTCTTTGCATATTTTTATCAACAACCACGGCACTTTTAAGTGTTTGCTCCTGTTCCTTTAACTTGTCAGATTGCTTTTTGACATTTTTTGAAACCAGATCCGATTGATCACTGGCGCTAACAGGTACTAATTCACCTTCCAGGCAGGGGCCTTCTGCCTTGTATTTAAATTGACCAGTAAACTGATGTGCTTTGGCGTTTGAATCGGTAAATTTTAGCTCCAAAGGAAAGGGCACATCTTCTTTCTGATCGAAAGAAAATTGGAAAAAATTTACATTAGCCGAATCCATTAAAAATTGAATAAAATCCGGAGGCTCTGGAAGTGTGTTTAAGTCGAAGTCGATAAAGGGTAACAATGAATCATCAAGGTAAGATAAGCGAAATTGATCATCCAGTTGAACAATCATATTCTTTTGCAACTCACCGATGGTTTCTGCCAGTTGATTCAGTGAACTTAAATCTCTGACGATGCCGGCCATTCCAATGAATTGTTGGTTTTTATCAAATAAGCCATCGGCAAAAATTTGTAGCTGTATTGAATCACCGCCTTTAGATTTAAACTTCAGAGACGTGCCGTTAATCTTGGGTGAATTTGATTTCAAGGCACTTTCTACAATTATTTGTCCTTGGGCACGATCTTCAGCACTTAAAATATCGGTGACATATTTTCCGACCAGTTCTGAATCTTTAAATCCCAATATTTGTTCAACATGTGAATCAACAAATGTAAAATAAAAATTGCTATCACATTCCCAAAGTATACTCGGAATATCCTGTTGCCGCATCATTAAGCGACGATTCAATAGTTTGATTTCCTGTTCTTTGGTGTTCAGCCGATCAAAGACCTGGATTTTGGCTATTAATTCCTCTTCATGAAATGGTTTAGGAATATAATCATCTGCCCCACTTTCATAGCCATGAAGTCTGTTTTTAAGACCATCTTTTGCCGTTACTAAAATAATTTTTGTGTGAAAAAGCGTCTCATCTGTCCTCATTTTCTGGCACACTTCATAACCATCTATTCCAGGCATCATGATATCTAACAAAACAATATCCGGTTTATAAGTCTTAACGCATTCAAGAGCTTCTTCACCGGAATAGGCCATTTCAATTTGATATTGATCTTCCAGGATTTCTTTTAAAATTAAAACATTGGTTTCCTCATCATCGACCAATAATATTTTTTGTAGTGTATTTTTAATAAGCATATCACCTTGTTATTTAATCATTGTAATTCCAGATAGATAGTATGATAAAACCTGGAAGTGTGTCGGCAGTGTAGTGTATCAATTTGAATAAGCATTTTAATTTCCTCGGATATTAACATAGATAAAATGAGGAAACATGCATTTATTACGCATACCTTTTTTATTGGACCAGTGACCTTTTTATTTCAACTGCAATAAAAGTTGATATACTACATTTGATTCTTAAGCGATATTATTTTCTGGTAATGCTTTTTTTTGATTCTCGGTGTTTTCTGCCTGATTAAATTTAACCGTTAACGGTACAAATTTAATCCCTAATTTTAAGGATGTAAGAAATCAAATGGTTATTAATATTTAATTATTGAAATTCATTAATACTAACATAGGAATTGATGAGTTTCAATACTTTTTAAGGAGTATATTCCTTGACCCAACTCAAATTTAAAACGAATAACAATTAACCGATCACTGGATAAACAATCTGTTGGATAAATTGTCAATTGAGCAGTGACCCGTCTGTTAATAAAAATCCGTCTCCAAAGGAGACGATCTGGTTTAACCCTAGAGGGGTATTTCTGGTCCTGGACGCCATTGAACCTATCTAAACATTCGACCAAACGGCAAAGCCATTGGCCTCTGACCAGCCCCAAAGAAGAAGGTTTTTATGGATAGAATAAATAATAATTAACCAAGATCTACTTTTATGGCAAATATCGGATAATATTAAAGAAGATCTATTTATTGGACAAAATTTATGGAGAGTATTAGTATTATTGGTTATTGAATGTAATTATACCTTCATTATTATCTTTGATTTGAACAATGCTGATTTACTTAACAAATTATTACTTCATATTTTACACCCTATGGTGTTCAATTAATAGTAAATATTCAAGATAAATTCCCTATGATCACACTTCTGTCTACCAAAGAAGCGGCCAAGTTTTTAGGTGTTAATGAAAAAATGATTTATACTCTGGTTTCCGAAAAAGGGCTGCCGGCAACAAAAATCACGGGCAAATGGCTATTTCCCAGACATTTAATTGAACAGTGGCTTGAACTAAATACCATTAATTATCCGGATCCAAATTCTCAACTACCAAAAGACCAGGGATTATTGATAATTGCCGGTAGTAACGATCCCTTACTAGAAAAAGCAATCTCATTGTTTAATTCCATCCATTCTGACTATCTAGCTGTATTTGGAAATTTGGGCAGCATGGGCGGTGTTAAAGCTTTATTGCAAAACCGTTGTCACATGGCATCCAGTCACCTGCTCCAGGACGATGAAACTGAATATAATTTTGGATTTATCAATTCAAAACCCGGTAGAACCCCCGCTTTAATTAACTTCTGTAGAAGAGAACAGGGGATTGTTGTTAAAAAAGGAAATCCCAAAAAGATCTTTTCTTTTGCTGATTTTGCCAAAACAGGTGTAAAAATCATCAATCGTCAAATGGGTACCGGAACCAGATTATTGCTGGACAAGGAACTAGAAAAACAAGGAATAAGTAATGGGAAAATAAAGGGTTACGAGAATGAAGTATTTAAACATCTGGATGTCGGACTAGAACTGCTGGCCGGTAGAGTTGATGCAGGCCCTTGTATAAAAGCGATTGCCTCACTATTAAATTTAGAATTTATCCCAATCCGCTGGGAGCGGTATGATTTATTAATTACCAAAGAAAATTTTTTCGATCGAGCTGTTCAGTTATTCAAGGAAATGTTGAACGAAAAGCGATTTAAAGACTTAGCCGAGTCAATCAACGGCTACGATCTAAGCCTTAGTGGTAAAATGCTATTTCCTAAAGATTAATTGCCTTCCTGGCTCCATCATCAATTACAAGAGAATCTTTTAGCTAGGCAGATTTCTATTGCCATTTTTTACTTCGTTTTGTATGTTACTATACATAGAAACAAGAATGACAATATAAAATATCGGGGTGACATGTATCAAAATGAACTATTGGGTCATATTATAAAAGGTGAAGATTTGAGCTATGATCAGACTATCGGAGTAATGACCGATATCATGGAAGGAAAAATGACCAATGCACAAATGTCTGCAATATTGGTAGGGTTGCAGACAAAGGGGGAATCAGTTGAAGAAATCAGTGCTTGCGCTACGGTAATGCGTGAAAAATCAACAAAAATTCTGACACAATCTCAGAATATGCTGGACACCTGTGGAACAGGCGGCGATGGCTCCGGTTCTTTTAATATCTCAACTACAGTTGCATTACTACTGGCTTCTGGTGGATATTCCATTGCAAAACACGGCAATCGATCCATGACATCAAAAAGTGGCAGTGCAGATCTACTGGAAGCGCTTGGTGTAAATTTAGATTTATCACCCAATCAGGTGGCAGAATGTATTGAACAAACCGGGATTGGTTTCTTATTTGCTCCGGCACTGCACTCTGCCATGAAGCATGTCGCACCGGTTCGCAAGGAACTAGGTATCCGAACGATATTTAATATTTTAGGACCATTGACTAATCCCGCCAAAGCCAATTATCAAATCATGGGTGTGTATTCTATTCACCTGGTTTCAAAAATAATCAGAGTGTTAAAACAATTAGGTATTCATTCCGCCTATGTTTTTGCCGGTGAAAGTGGTTTAGATGAAGTCTGCATTGAAGGAAATTCCCACATTGGCCACTTGTCCAAAGACGGTAATATCGAGGAATTTACTTTTAATCCTGAAGATTATGGATTTAAAAAGGCAGGATTGGATGAAATAAAAGGGGGAAGCCCTGATGAAAATGCTGAAATCACAAAAGGAATCTTATCCGGTCAAATCAAAGGACCGAAAAGAGATATTGTTATTATCAATGCGGGATTCGGTATTTCAGCGGTTGAAAACTGCTCGCTGACAGAAGGATTCACTAAAGCAACCACCATACTGGATCAGAAAGTTGGCCCAGAATTGATTAATAAACTAGCCACCCACAGCCGGTCGTACCAATGAATATTTTAGACCAAATTGTTGCGGATAAACGTATTGAAATTGAACAATCATTGAAGCACTTAACAAACTTTGATGTTAAAAGGAAAGCCAGTGATACCCGATTTCCCTTAGATTTTAAAAAAGCACTAAATAAAGATTATCTATCGATTATCGCCGAGGTTAAAAAGGCATCTCCTTCAAAGGGTGTTATTCGGGAAGATTTTCAAGCGCTGAAAATCGCAAAATTATATGATCAAAATGGGGCGGATTGCATCAGTGTTCTCACTGAATCTAAATATTTTCAGGGTTGTAGTGACTATTTAACAGAAATCAAAGCAAGTGTTGGTATTCCCGTCTTGAGGAAAGATTTTATCATCGATGAACGGCAAATTCGAGAATCCTATGATATCGGTGCTGACGCAATTTTATTAATCGTAGCGATTTTAACTCAAGCACAGCTACTTGATTTTCAAAAACTGGCCCAGCATTTAGGCCTAAGCTGTCTGGTAGAGGTGCATTCCGAGAGCGAATTGAAGATAGCCCTGGAATGTGGCTGTTCTTTAATTGGCATAAACAATCGCAATTTAATGACATTTGAGACCGATATTCAACATTCATTAAATCTTAAAGCCCAAATTCCAGACGATGTTTTATGTGTTAGTGAAAGCGGAATCCAGACAATCGAGGATTGCAATCTGTTATTTAAAAGTGGTTTTAAAGCCGTTTTGGTGGGCGAAACCTTAATGAGAAAAGAAAATCCGGGACTTGCCATTCCGGAACTACTAGGAAGATGATATGCGAATACCAGGATTAAAAGTTTGTGGCCTTACCAAAAAAGATCAGGCGTTTGAAATTGCACACCTGGGAGTGGATGCGCTCGGTTTCATATTTTATCCAAAATCCCCCCGGTTTATAGATCCGGATGAAGCCAGGAAAATTATACAGGTCTTACCACCTTTTGTAAAAACAGTTGGTGTTTTTGTTGATGAACCCTTTGATCAAATCATTAAAAGTGTCCGTCAATCTTCGATAGATCTGGTACAATTGCACGGTTCTGAATCACCTGAATACTGCAATCACTTATCAAAGGCACGTGTCCCCTGGATAAAGGCCTTTCGGGTAAAAGATGATTTTGATCCTAACATTTTAAAAAAGTACCCAGGGAAGCATTTTTTGCTGGATGCCTGGTCTGATGATGCTTATGGCGGAACCGGAAAAACCATTGATTGGGATAAAATAAAACCCTTATTTCAGGAAAACCACTTAATTCTGGCCGGTGGTATTAATCCTGAAAATGTTAAACTGGCAATTGAGACCACGCACCCACATGGCATTGATGTTTCTTCGGGTGTCGAAAATACACCCGGAGATAAATCAATATCAAAAGTCAAAGCCTTAATCAGAAACCTGTCTAATTAATTTTATACTTCCCGGATTTTCGGTATTATTTTCCCCACTGATATCATAGAAAGATTTATATTAAATAAGGTGGAGGCTACCGCAACTTTACTCTTGATATATCGATATCAATCAATATAGAATCCAACTTTATTATAAATGAGATTTATTAGGACTATCTAACAGGAACTAAGGATACTATGAAGATAGGCGTACAAATTAAAGATGGACCATATAACCATCAAGCTGCAGATACGGCGTATCAGTTTATTAAAGCGGCTAGAAAAAAAGGACATGAAGTTTTTGCTGTATTTCTGTATCATGACGGTGTTTATAATATTACTAAATATTCCGAACCACCAAATGATGACCGACATATTGCCAATCGCTGGTCGGAACTTGGCGCAGAAGGTGTAACGATTTATGCTTGCATTGCAGCTGCCAAAAGACGTGGAATTACGAATTCAAAAGATGGTGAGCAACATATTATGCCTAATACTGAAATCACCGGCCTTGGACAATTAACCGATATGGCAATAGTAGCCGATCGACTTGTAACATTTGGAGACTAGGAGCATACCATGACTGAAGAAATTGAAGATGATGAAGTTGTAAAAAAGATTATGCATATCATTCGACGTGCTCCCCATGGAACGATTTATTCTTATGAAGCGCTCGAGACTGTTTTGATCATGGCCGCTTATGATCAGGATGTTAGCATGGCTTTTATTGATGATGGCGTCTATACTTTGAAAAAAGATCAGGATACATCTGAGCTGGAAATTAAAGGCTATATGAAAACATTTACTGCTTTAGATGATTACGACGTTGAAAAACTATATGTTGATCGTCAATCACTGGAAGAGCGTGGATTAACTGAAGATGATTTAATTGTTGATGTTGAGGTCCTTGATTCTGCTGCCATTGGAAAATTAATGGGCGAACAGGATACAATTATCCCGAACTAATAAAAAGTCAGGTTAATTTATTCACAAAAATACAATCAATAAAATTCTAATAATTGTTACTTAAAAGGTAAATATGTTACACATGATAAATCAATCGCCTTTTAGAGCGCCATCAATTGAAACAGCAACGCGATTTATTCAAGCGGATGACGCAGTATTGCTGACTGAAGATGGTGTTTATGGCGCTCAAAGTGGTCAAAAGCATTCTGATCTAATCAAAAATGCAATGGCGAATAATGATGTATATGTTTTAGGTCCTGATGTCAAAGCTCGCGGTTTGGAAGGAAAACTGTTGGATGGGATTAAAACTGTAGATTATGAAGGCTTTGTGGACTTGGTGGAAAAACACAATGTTAACACCTGGCTCTAAACCTGATTGAAAAAAAGGCGCTTTTAAGCGCCTTTTTTTTTGGTTTATTACATACTTTGCAGCCAATCACTATTATCTAAGTAGTCATCTACAATTTTGTTGGTTTTGATATTATTAAAACTGGCAACTAAATCCGCAATCAAATGTTGATTGATCAATATGGCATTTTGAATCAGTTTCCCATTGAAACCTTTATTCCCCATTTCTAAGGTTTGATTCAATGTAATTAAACGACTAATCACTTTTCCCAGGATCACTTTTTGGCGCTGTTGCAGTTCCCCCACTACTTGAAAATCCAAAATCTTCTCAAAATATCCTGCTGCTAACTGCGTTAAATCAAAGGATTTTATGAATTTGGCTAAATTGTTAATCTTAATTTTTTTCATTTTGTTCAGGATCATATCTGTCACTTGAAAATACATGACATCATTAGAGCCTTCAAAAATTTGAAATGGTCGGCAATCTACGATGGCACGCCCGGCAATATGATCTCTACGAAATCCTTTGGCTCCTACTAATTGCATTAGTGACTGAGCAGAATCCTGCATCATATCGGTTAAAACGGCTTTCATGGCATTTGCTGTTAACCCTAATCCTGAGAGATCCTGATCAGTACCTGCGTTCAAAGCACTATAGCGACACATGCCCGAACTCACCGTAAACCAGGCTTGAAGCTGATTTAAACGAAACTGAACCTGATCATAGTCAGAAAGATGTTGCCCCCCTATCTTTCGCTGCTGAGTGTGTTGAATAGCCTCATCCAACATTCGTTTGATAAAGCCAATGCCAATTCCAGATAAGCGCATTCGACTGCGATGGAGTAAATCCATCAACATTTTTAAACCGGATTTAATAGGAACTAGTCGATTGATAGAGGGAACCTTGATATCAATTTTATTTGTTCCGTAGGGAATTAAAAACAAGCCCAGTTTCTGAAAGAATTCTGAGACTTCTATCTGTTGATTGGGGTCTCCCATTTCGCAAATGAAAAAGTCGATATCCCGCCCATACTTGTCGTTTGCCTTTTCCTGTCTCGCTGTCACTAACCAAAAGTCCGCCATACCCGTTAATCCACCCCAGTGTTTGGTTCCCTGAATATGGAAAAAATCTTCCTTTTGTTGATATTTGGTTTGCATAGACAGGGCATCGGTACCAAATTCGGGTTCAGTGATCATTAAACCACCCATTCGATTGTGCTTGATAAACTGTTTGAACACATGCTGCTTGGCTTCAGATGTTCCGTATTTAGAAACCGGTTCCAGGAAAAGCGAGCCATTAATCCCCATCATTAAACCAATCGCGATGGATTCATAGGAACTGATTTCCAGAAACTTCAGGCACTCATGGGCCTTGTCGCCCCTACCACCATAAATCTCCGGGATAAATACCGACAGTGGATTTAAAGTATGGATTTTATTTAAATAGTAGGCAGAGATCCCCTGGATATGATTCACATTTTCGATATCTGGACACTCAATTAATAATTGATGAAGATCTTTTTGATATTGATGTAAAAAATCTGAATAAGAGAGTGGGTTCATAATCGTTATTATCAAAGTTGTTTAATAAGAGAGTTAATATATGATTAGAATAGTCTTGTTTAAATTTGATTTGAAAACAACTTTATTATAGATCATGACACAATTATTACAAACTGAATTCGTTAAGCAAAATAAATATCACACACTAGAGTGATTTATTTATGATTTTATGCCACCGTCATTGGGCCAAAGGCTTGGTTGAGTGTTTAGTTCTGTCATCCTGATGAGGTACGGGCAGGAACTTATAGCCTGGAGATAGAGATTCGACCCAGGCTGTCAATGAACTTGCGACGGACCCACCCTGGATAGGGGTCACAAAAAAATCGGAAAACTCAGCACTTCCGGCAAGGCACAAAAAGAGTCGTTACATGCCTGAAGTGTTAAGTTGAGATGTTCCAATGGGTGATCAGGTGAAGGGTTGTGGTTGATTTTGTTAATTTCACCAGTCACAATCAAATCACCGGTATAAACAGCTAATGGTGCTTCCTGAAAACCCAGAGACACCCTATCTGATTTCGGAAATGTGATATGATTGATGCTTGCATTATCTGCATTTTTTAAGACTATCTGAGTAGGGACCAGGTCCTCCTGAAGCGGTTGATCGGCGTTGATATGCCATTCAGGTTTAATGGACAATTGTATTTCAAATTTGATTTTGTCTAAGCCCACTGAATCAGTCTTAATTTTTGCGACGATTGCACCACTGGCCGCATATTGATAATTTTTGTGTTCCCCGTTGAATAATTTGGAGGCACCTAACATCATATACGAAAACCCTTCCGGATATTCAGATATTTTTGAAGAAAAGGCAGCCAAAACTGACTTGGCATTTTTCTGGTAAATATCATTACCAGTTCGTTTATATAACATTGTCAGTACATCTAGAGCCATGGAATTCCCGGATGGAATAGCCCCATCATTACCTTCTTTAGGTCGGACAATAAGCTCAACATCGCTTTGTTTTTGATTCATATAAAAACCACCGGAGTTTTGATCCTCAAATAAAGAGATCATTTCATCACTTAATTCAACAGATCGATTTAGCCAGGTTGAATCTCCGGTTAAATCATATAATTCAATTAAGGCCCGGCTGAAATAAGCATAATCATCCAGGGTTCCTTCGCTAGATGATGTCCCCGATAAATAAGATCGATTGAGCTGACCTTTTTGGGGACGGCTTTTTCCCCATAGGAACTTTGCGGTTTTAACGGCCGCTTTTTGGTATTTGTTTTCTTTTAATAGTTCCCCAGCTGCAGCAAAAGCGGTGATCATCATTCCGTTCCAGCCAGTGATGATCTTTTCATCTCTGAGGGGGTGGATTTTTTGTTCCCTGACAAGATAGAGTTTCTTTTTAATCGTATCCAGTTGATTGAATAGCTGAGAGATACTTATATGTCTGCTTTCAGCAAATCGATAAGGGTCTTCAGGGATATTTAATAAGTTTTGATTCTCGAAATTACCCTGGTCGGAGACACCATAATACGGAATTACCAAATCAGCTTCTTCAGGAGTCAAGACCTCCTGCAATAGTTCTTTCGTCCATAGAAAGAATAAGCCTTCCACACCCTCACTATCAGCGTCTGTCGCAGAATAAAATCCACCATCTTTTGAAGTCATATCCCTCAAAACATAATCTAAAGTTTCTCTGGCAATCAGGGCATAATACGGATTATGGGTTAATCGATAGGCTTTAAGGTACACCTGTGCCAGGTGAGCCTGATTGTAAAGCATTTTCTCAAAATGAGGCGCAAACCAGTCGGCATCGGTGGAATATCGATGAAAACCGCCACCAATTTGATCGTAAAGACCACCCCGGGCCATCCCCATTAACGTTGTGTTGATCACCTTTAAAATTTCTGGGTCATTTTCAATTAGCTGTTGTTCGATAAGTAACAATAAAGATGATTCCATAGGAAACTTCGGCGCCTGCCCAAATCCACCTTTTTGGGAGTCATGACTGCCAATCAGGTTTTTTATCGCTGCTGAAATTGATTTTTTACCAACTTCACTGGCTTTCGTTTCTGAAGCCATGATTTTACGAAGCATGCCTGATATATGCTCAGCCTGAGCTTCAAGATCTGATTGTTTTTCTTGCCAGGCAGCGTGAATTTTTTGGATTAAATCCAGAAATGTTGGAGGAGGATAATAGGTGCCTCCATAAAATGGTTTTCCGTCCGTAGTCAAAAAGCTGGACATGGGCCATCCTCCTTGCCTGTTAAGAATCGTGACTGCTGTCATATATAGGTGATCAACATCCGGTCGAAGCTCTCTATCTACCTTGATACTGATATAATGAGTATTTAAAAACCTGGCAATCTCGACATTCTCAAAACTCTCATGTTCCATAACATGACACCAGTGACAGGTTGAATAACCGATCGATAAAAATATGGGTTTGTTGTCTTTTTTAGCCGCTTGAAAAGCTTCATTACCCCATGCATACCAATTTACCGGATTATGAGCATGTTGGAGTAGATAAGGAGAGTCCTCCATGATGAGTCGGTTGGTATATAAGGGCACCCCCGCCTCATCTAAATGACGAGTTCTGGGAATATAATTTTTATCTTTACCTTGATAGGCTGAAATGATTTTTTGTTTCAAATCATCACTGTATCCTGCTGACTCCACTAGTTTGTTTGTCATATTTTTGCCGTAAATTTGGGTGATTGAGCTTTCTAAAATAGTAGCCGCAAATAATAATAAAATTAAAATAAATGGTTTTTTTCTCATAAAAATCAAAATTTCAATGTTAATAATTTGAATACAGGTCTATAATAGTCCTATATTAAGTTTAAAGGAATCAAAAAAGTTAAATATATTTTATTAATAAACGACAGAGTGATATTGTACATACTTATTGCCGACTGATAAAATAATGCAGCAGGCAAGAAGGATCTCTATTAAAAATATCTGGGATTTATTGTTTTACATAAGGGAGTAAACTACGGTATTATTGAATTTAGACTTTAGTATATGGGAAGTTAAATATCGCCATTTATTGGTCAGCAGCACAGGTCTTTAAGACGACTGATTGTTACTTTATTAGGCGAGACAATTAAAATATCTATTGCAAGGATATGAAAGTGTTAAACAGTGATTTGTTTTTAAACCTTCAATAAAATTCAATATGAAAACAAAAAAAATTTTTCGATTGATAGTGTTACTTGCTTTTGTAATTGGTTTTGCGCTTTTTTTTAAATATGATCTTCATGAAAAGTTAACCCTGGATAGTATAAAAGGGAGCCAGCAACAGTTTAAAACCTTTTATGAAAATAGTCCGGTTCAAACCATCGGTTTATTCGCTAGCATATATATTATTTCTACGGCTTTGTCCCTGCCAGGCGCGGCAATTCTGACACTGCTAGGTGGCGCACTATTTGGAGTCGTTACTGGTACTATTATCATTTCTTTTGCCAGTACCATTGGGGCCACTCTGGCTTTTCTGGCTGCCAGGTTTGTACTGAGGGATTCTGTGCAAGGTCGGTTTAAAAAGCAACTTACGACCATAAATGAGGGGATCGAAAAGGAGGGTGCTTTTTATCTGTTTACTTTGAGATTGATTCCACTCTTTCCATTTTTCCTCATTAATTTAGTGATGGGGCTAACACCAATCCGAGTTTTTACTTTTTTCTGGATCAGTCAACTAGGTATGGTTGCTGGTACCATCGTCTATGTATATGCCGGAACTCAGTTAGCCGCCATTGAATCACTGAAAGACATTGTAGCACCGGAAATCATCATTGCCTTTGCCCTATTAGGAGTTTTTCCCTTAGTTGCCAAAAAAATAGTGGATGTGATTCGGCTTAACAAAGTACTATGGAAGTTTAAAAAGCCGAAATCTTTTGATTTTAACATGGTAGTGATCGGGGCTGGTTCAGCTGGGCTGGTTTCCGCTTATATCGCCTCTGCCATAAAAGCCAAAGTAGCCCTGATCGAAAAAAGCCAAATGGGCGGTGACTGTTTGAATACAGGATGTGTACCCAGTAAAGCCCTAATCAAAACAGCCCGGTATTTATCAATGGCGCGTAAAGCTGAAAAACTGGGTTTAGAAAGTAAGCCGGTAAACTTTGACTTTTCTGAGGTGATGGAAAGGGTTCAAAAAGTGATTCAAACAGTGGCACCTCACGATTCGGTGGAAAGATATACCGATCTAGGTGTTGACTGCATGAACGGGACGGCTGAGATTATCGATCCCTATCGGGTAAGTGTTGATGGTAAAATGATTACAACTAAAAATATTGTCGTTGCCACCGGTGCAGCCCCCTTTGTTCCACCATTCAAGGGTCTTGAACTGACGGATTATAAAACCAGTGATACCATTTGGAATTCAAGAGAACTGCCTGAAAAAATGATTGTACTGGGTGGAGGACCGATTGGTTGCGAACTAGCACAATGTTTTGCCAGATTTGGTGCAAAAGTTTCTATTATTGAGATGGGTTCCCATTTACTGGTTCGGGAAGATAATGAAGTGATTGAGTTTGTTGAAAAATCATTTAATGAAGATGGCATCGAGATATTGACCAATCATAAAGCTAAAGAGTTTATCGTGGAAGATGGCCAGAAAATATTGGTTTGTGAGACTAATGGTCATGAACTTAAGGTTCCCTTTGATGAAGTACTGATAGCTCTGGGAAGGAGAGCCAATACTAAAGGGTTTGGTTTGGAAAAACTCGGCGTTGAAATTGCTCGGACAGGCACGGTTAAAGTTGATCCCTTCCTTAGGTCCAATTATCCAAATATATTTGCCTGTGGTGATGTGGCTGGCCCTTATCAATTCACCCATACTGCGGCTCATCAAGCCTGGTATGCAGCTGTCAATGCCCTGTTTAGCGGGATAAAGAAGTTCAAGGTAGATTATCGGGTAATTCCCTGGTGTACCTTTACAGATCCGGAAATAGCCAGGGTAGGACTCAATGAAAAAGATGCCCAAGAACAAAATATTCCTTATGAGGTAAGTGAGTATCATCTTTCGGATTTAGATCGTGCGATTGCCGATAGCGAAGCAGAGGGGATTGTAAAGGTTCTGACAGTTCCGGCAAAGGATGAAATATTAGGTGTAACCATTGCCGGAGCCAATGCTGGTGAATTAATCGCTGAGTTTGTGTTAGCGATGCGGTATAAGCTGGGTTTAAATAAAATTTTAGGTACCATTCATATCTACCCAACTTGGTCGGAAGCTAATAAATACGTGGCTGGTAACTGGAAAAAAGCCCATGCCCCTAAAACATTATTAGCCTATGTTCAACGCTTTCATCGGTGGCGAAGAAACTAATTGTAGTATTCCACAGTGACTTAACATTTTCTAAGTAGATTTGGTTTTAAAAATTAGTCTTATAAAATCACCAGAATTCATAGCAAGATAATTCGTTTATCGAACTTGAAAAAGGTGGATGCTAATCGCGTAAATGAATTGATTTTCAAAATATGATCAGGTTAGCATTTAGATAGTTGCACCCGGTGAATTTGGATGTTACGAATTCACCGAAAAGGTTATGCTTGAATGTGATTAAAAGGTTATGACTAATAATGCCATTTCTAACAAAGAAAATGATTTAAT
>Ga0307989_1000789_pt1 | contig 18783 bp, 5 predicted proteins | sample EllFjometagen185_FD_203164 | JGI IMG/M metagenome (GOLD analysis project Ga0307989, IMG submission 203164) | Marine microbial communities from Ellis Fjord, Antarctic Ocean - #185 | ecosystem: Environmental > Aquatic > Marine > Unclassified | place: Southern Ocean | collected 2014-10-08
TCCTCCAGAGAGGCAACCCGCTACATTTACCCAATCGTTATCCAGCCACAGAATACCTGATATATGTTGGGTTTTTTCCGCACAGTGATTGACTCGCTCAGTAGCCTTACCACAGACCTCACATTTGAACTTGGCCTGAATACTCGCTCCAAGAATGCTATCAACGATACTCCCCAGAAAACCAGCCAGAATAATGCTTACAATAAGCTGTATATCCCATTCTATAAAACCCATTAGCGCAGCAAGCAAAACGATGATAGCGGCACCCAATATGCCTCCTGTCGTGCCTAACAATGAAATCCCACCCGAATATCCCTTAGGAACGCGTTTGCCGGTGAGGATGTTAATTGGGAGTGATTTGCTAAAGCTTCCAATCTCTGTTTCCCAAGTATCAGCTGTGGCACTGGCTAGAGAGGCCAGAAATGCCCAGTAAAGCCAGTCAATACTGTAATTGCTAAGATACCATGCGATGGTGAAAATAAGCGGTATACCGCCATTTGCATAGACCTGCACAATATCACGCTGAGATCCCTTGGATGAGATGATATCCTTCTTTGATTGACGATCAGCAATTTTGGACAATATGCTTGAGAGCACAAAAAATGCGATGAGCGGTAGCATGGTGAGCCAACTACCCATACCGAACATATAGACTCCCAATAGAAAGGCCCCAAAGCCACCACTAATACTCAATGATTTAAGCTTGAATGCACCGTACCCAAGTAGCATGGAGACTGCAAACCAGCCACCCATGAATGCCAGCGTGCCTGCCTTCATCGAGGTAAGGTATAAGTCCATGCCCAGAGCTGCTGCAAGCGTCAGGGTTAGGTTGTCACTCCCACGTTTTGATACAGCCTCAGCTACGGTGGAGACAAAGGCGGTAAAGACAGCCATCATAATGATATGCTTCATCGGCAGTGGTGGTGTTTGAATCAGGCTGGAATAAATGGGGTAGGCAAAAAATACAACGATAAGGGTTGTTACAAAGAATGCAATACTACCTGGCCAACTCTTCTTATCGTGCCAGAGTACAAATTTGTGTTTTGAATTGACCCGCTCACCAACAAGGGTCGCAGCAGTGTCAGAGAAGGCCAATACCAGCATGGCCACAATAAATAACACAACATCACGCTCCCAGAACATGACGACCAACAGGGAAAATGCGATCGGGAAATATACTGTCCCGAATGATACACGTTCTGTCGTGTGCATACCCTGGAAACTGTCTTTTTTAAGCGCTACATAGTTAACGATGGTGAAAATTACACCCATGAGAATCACGAGAGAACTCGATTTTAGAAAGAAAGGAGCCGCTGATACCAGCACCCCAACCATCACATGGACAAACTTCCTGGTAAGCTCTGGGGAGAGCTTAAATACTTTTCGTGCGACTTCAGACAGTCCGATGAAAAACATGATGATTGAGAAAAATAAGAGGAATGCGATCCATTCATTTGAGAGGTCAAAAATCATGGGCACGAGTGGTTTCCTTTCAATGCGGCTTAACTGCCACTGTTCAAATAAAATATAAAAGACGCTGCTAAGATAAAACATTTGCCTTGATCTGGAATGGGGGAATATGATTCTTTGAACTCTAGAGGGTAAAAAAAAGGCCCCGCCAATGGCAGGGCCTTTCAATTGAAACTTAACTCTCAGATTATTTCAGGAGAGTCATCTTAGCTGTTTTGGAAACATTTCCTGAACGTAGTTCATAAATGTAGACACCAGCAGCAGCAGGTGTTCCATTAGCATTCAAGCTGTTCCAGGAAACACTGTGTGTTCCAGGAGCATATGAAGCATTATCAGCTAAACGAACCACTTCTTGACCAAGCATATTATAGATAGTCAGATTCACATTGTCTTTTGCCAATGGAATAGTGAACTCTATAGTTGTTGTTGGGTTGAAGGGGTTTGGAAAGTTCTGGGCAAGTTTGTAATCGTTTGGTGTGATTACTGTCCAGTTTTTATCAGTACCAACAGTTCCTGTAAATTCAGAAACTGCGAAGGTAAAGCCATATCCATTAGTATTTCCATCTGGTGGTTCTAGAAAACCCTGGATAATTTCTGGATGTGAATCGCCATCGATATCATCTGCGAAACCGAGTGCAAATCCACCCATTGTGTATTCCCAGTTAGCTACAACTGACATGTCCCAACCTGTTCCAGTATAATCCCACTGGTATACACGGGCATGGGTATAGTCAACACTGAATATCTCAGCTTCTGGATCATCATCGGCGTTACCACCGGCTAGATCCCAAGGAGCGCCAAAATCACTGATGACAGTTATATTGCCATTGGCATAGCTGATATCAGCAACATCGTCACCACCAGCAACCTGAACAACCCAACCAGCAGAATAAAGTCCACAATAGAACTCATCAGCGCCGTCATTGTCGATATCAGTTACGAAAGTAGTACCGTATACAGCTTTATCAGTTAATGCAGAATCCAACTGTGTAACACTTTGCAGTTCATATGCATTTGCACCTGTTGCTTCAACAACGAGGAGAGTAGCATGATCCCAAGCAATGAAGAGTGCTTCTAAGTCGCCATCACCATCAAGGTCACCAATATTTGGCTGTCCCCAAGGTGAACCGTTAAAGTCACCAGAAACGGTACGAACATTAGCATATTCAACTACGAGATCGTAGAAACCACCAGAGAAAGTACCCTGAATAGAACCGATGACGAAAACATCAGAACTATTGTCAGAACCGTTTACTGCAATGAGTAATTCGTTGGCTCCATCACCATCAACATCACCAGTATTCAAAGTACGATCGCCATAATAGCGGTCAACTTCAACACCATCAATAAGGATAGGTACAACATAACGGGTGTAAGTATCACTACCGACTACGCCGTCCCATTCCCAGACATTGATTCCATTATAAGCTTCACCCAGGTTACGCATACCCATGTAGATAATCTCGCCACGACCATTATTATCAAGATCGCCTGTGATTACGTGACGGGGGGTAGCCCAGTATGTTGTTGAATCATCAGCCAGTGTAGCGACCCACTCTAAAGTGTTGTCGGCTGCGGCTTCATAAACATGAACACCATGAATCTGATAATCAGTAATGATGATTTCTTGTTTGCCATCATTATCAAGATCACTACCAGCTGTAAGACCACGAGTTTGGTAGCCAGGATGATCTACTGTATCAGCAACAACGCCGTACATTTCAACACCAGCTGTAGCGTTCCAACCATCATGTTCATAAACCTGGAGGAGAGGAGCACGTCTGTTAGCAGCCATGATCTCATCTAAACCATCAAAATCGAAATCACCAAGAACAACATCTTGCCACTCACCGGGAGCGTCAGAGTTCAGGATTTCATAGGCGGTCCATGAACCAGGATCAGTAACATCACCAATACCATCATACTCTAAATCGAGGATGGCTGTTGAATCTGTTGTGATGATAAAGTCGATACCATCTGCAGAGCCATGCCAGATGTCAGTGTTACCCATTTGGGCACCATTAAAACCATAATCGTATGAGAAGATCTCATAAACATCAGTGGTTGCATCAAAATCAGCAAGATCAGCACCAACCTGGTACAATAATACCACACCAGCAGTTGAAGCTAAGTAGATTTCAGTATACCCATCACCATCAACATCAGCAGCAGACAAACCACGAAGAGCGCCACCATCCCATGTAGTAATGTCATCAGTGAAAACCATAAGTTCATACTCATCGACATCAGTCACGTCAAAAAAGCTGATACCGTTATAGTCCCACTCTACCATGGCAAAGTTGTTGGTTCCATTATTATCAAAATCGCCTACAACGACGCCATATGCTGAACAACAAAAGCTGACATCAGTAAACTCTACAACCCAGTTTGGAAAACCGAAAGTTGAGTTTGTATCCAATGACATAACTTGTACGGCATGTGTGCGGCCATCATATAGCAATATTTCAGTAACACCATCATCATCAAGATCAGCGGCGGTAACTGCTTTTACAGAGGTGGCATATTGTCCAGCATCATTTGTGATACCGGCAACTTCAGCAGGATTAACTGCTGCAACCTCGATAAAGTTCATTGCGTCATGAGAACTTGTATCATACTCGAAAATAAACAGTGCATCCATTGAACCATCACTGGCTCCAGATCCACCAATCAATAATTCCTCGATACCATTGCGATCCAGATCAGTTACTTCGTCAGAGACTTCATAACTATCACCTGCATCCGCGATATCATACATCCAGACTTCTTCCCATGTATCATTGCCTGTATTCTCATACATATGCAAGGTGAGTCCACCTTCATCTGTATAGGCAATAACTTCTGGAAATCCATCACTATCAAAGTCATATGGCCCTGATGCGCCCCAATACACGTCAGTATCGGTAGCATGAGTTTCAGACCAACCCAATGTGTAGCTGTTTACACCATTTTCACCGGCCATGGCGAAAACTGCGACTGCAACCAGCAATAGGGTAATTGACCATCTTGGTAAATTTGATCCCATTTTTTATCCTCCTTTAGTTGATTGACAATATTGACTCTCAAATAAATAAACAGAATGGATACTTCTTATGAGTAATCCAATCAATTAGCGCTTTCTGAAAGTGCAACAAATCTAGAGGACAGGTCAAAGATTGACAAGGGAAAAGGTCAGATTATTAAGGGTTAGTTAATAATAGTGAGCTAACTAACTAAGATGGTTGACTTGCCTTCGGAGCGCGACTATAATAGTCGATTACAGATCTTTACATAAGTAATGAAATAGAACCGGGAGAGTGTATGAGTTCAATGCTGGTAAATCTTCGCAGAACCATTCTTAGAGTATTAATATTCGCGTTAGTAGCAAATAATCTTTTGGCAGGAACTACAGGAAAAATATCTGGTCGAGTCACTGATGCTGAGACTGGGGAAGGTCTTCCCGGAGTTAATGTTATCATTGAAGGAACCGGTATGGGTGGTTCAACGGACGGCGAGGGAATCTATTTTATAATCAATGTTCCAGTCGGTGTGTTTTCTGTTCGAACAGGAATGATTGGATATACAACCCTCATCATGTCCGAGGTCTCTGTGAGAGGTGATTTAACCACCGAAATTGATTTCGCCATGACAGTACAAGTTCTCGAATCTGATCAGGAAGTTATTGTTGTAGCTGAACGCCCTATGGTTCAAAAGGATTTAACATCTGGTCGCTCTATTGTGAGTGCCGCCGAAATTGCTGAGATGCCCGTAGAATCCCTGGCAGGTATTATCGGCACCAAGGCTGGAATCGTGAGTGGTTCTGATGGTTCGATCCATATCCGTGGTGGTCGCTCAAGTGAAGTCTCCTATATGATTGATGGTGTGCCTGTGACAAACCTTTCCTCAGGAGGGTTGGGAGTTGGACTGGAAAACAGTGCTGTTCAGGAATTGCAGATTTTAAGTGGTACCTTTAACGCTGAATACGGTCAAGCCATGTCGGGTATCATTAATATCATCACCAAAGAGGGTGGTGAAGACTATAAGGGTCATGTCAGTGCTTATATGGGTGACTATTATACTGAAAACACCCGCTTTTTTGAACATGCCGATGAATTTGACCTCTCCAACATCAAAAATGTTGAACTGAGTTTATCCGGTCCATTACCCGGTTTTCGCAAGAAAGTGAACTTCTTTGCCAGTGGTCGTTACTACGACTATGGTGGTTTATACCGTGGTGTCCGTGAACATACTCCTAATGATGTGAACTATCTGACTTCCAAAGCTGTGGAAGAATTGCGTGACTCACCCTGGGGTCGTGCCGGATTACTAAACTTTGCCGAACCTTTCACAGATCTGAATGAAGATGGTCACCTTGAGCCTGGCAGTGAATCATATTTTGATTTTGATGGCAATGGCTCTTTTACAATGGGTGAACCCTTTCGTGATATTAATGGTGATGGTCGCTACAATCATAACGTAGATTTTAATCAGAACGGATATATCGACCCCGAAGATTGGGAGTTCGTCGACCTGAATGGCAATGGAATTTTGGATGGTGATCCCTTTGTGGATGCCAATCATAATGGTCTTCTTGATGGTGAACCCTACATAGATTTTAATGGCAACCATACGTGGGATAGTGGTGCAAGTGGAGATGGTGAAGTGGTTCGTCTCAACACATCCTCCCGTGTAAACGGCATGCTCAAGTTGACCTGGCGTATTAGCCCCAAAATGAAACTCAATACCAGCATTATTCATAATATGGCTGAATCTCAAAGCTATAGCCGGAGTTACAAATACAACCCGGATGGTAGACCGACAAATAAGTCCACCTCAACCTCAATCATTCTGGATCTGAGACATTCCTTAAATGAAAGGATGTTCTATAACATTAAAGGGTCCTTTTATCAAACCACAGCCAAAACATTTTACACAGATGTTGATCCAGAAAAATTAAGTGAAGCAAGAACCATCGAATTTACCAATGTCTCTGAATGGACAGATTTCCTCAGTGAAACAGCCGCTGATGCTGCAACTGGAATCGGTATGGGCAGCTTTTATGGGTCCGTCAGTGATTCATTACTTATTTTGAAAAGTGATATGACAGTTACCCTATATGATAGCTTGTCCATCAATGGTGTCATGCTGTATGTAAATAACATATTTGGACGAGACCGTTACTCATTTGGTATTACCAATACCTGGGAAAGTCAGAGCGGACCTGCATGGGTGGCAGCCTTTACTTCTCCAGAGCTCATGCCCTGGGTGAAACATGTCAAATATGACATTGTTCTCAATGACTTGAAAGCAGCCTACTTCCTACCCAATGAAATTTCAGAACAACCCGTAAATGAATATCTCGCAGGTGGACACAGTCATAGCTTCTCTCAGCGCATTAATAGAACCTATCTCATGAGTGGAGATTTGACCTGGCAGATGGACAATACGCATCAGTTTAAGGGTGGTGTGGGGTTTAAAACCCACTCAATGGCCTATAAGGCTTATACAGTATTTGTGCAGGAGAATTTGGATTGGATACCTACTATCAAGGATACCGAATCCAGTTTTTCTAATGATTCATACGACAACTGGTTGACAGATGCCGTCTCGAAATTATCGCTGAACACACGTACCCCTCGTGAAGCATATATTTATCTTCAGGACAAAATCGAATTGACAGATATGATTGTAAATATTGGTCTGCGTTACGATTACTTCGATCCCAATTATTTCGTTCCCAGTGATTATCGGGACCCTGAGAATCCCAAATACTGGCTCTATACATTGAGAAATGCCGACTCTGTGGCCGTTGATACCTTCTTTCAGTTTGCTGGAGAAGTCACAGCCTTTGATCAAGTTCTCGATACCTTAGATGCAAACGGTGATGAATGGCGGGATTACAACGATTTTTATGAGGACACCAAAGCTGTACATCAATTCTCACCTAGAATTGGTGTAGCCTATCCAATTACTGATAAGGGTATCATCCACTTCAGTTATGGACACTTCTTTCAGATTCCAACATTCAGTTATCTCTATGCAAATCCCGAAATGGAAATCAGCACCGCAAGTTTTGAATCCATACTTGGAAATGCCAACCTGAAGCCACAGAAAACAGTGACCTATGAGATTGGTTTACAGCAAGAGCTAACCTCGGATCTTGGTATCGAAGTCATCGCATTTTACAAGGATTTCTCAGGTTTGCTCAGTTCTGATCAATATGAGAAGTATAATACTGTAAACTATGTGGTCTATGCAAACCGTGACTACGGCGACAGCCGTGGTATCACTTTCTCAATCAATAAACGTCGCACAGGGTTGCTGTCTGCCTCAGCTGACTATACTTATCTAGTTGCCCAGGGGAATGCATCCAATCCCTTATCACTCTTTTATGCAAATCAGAGTGACCCCCCAGCTGAAGTCGTGAAACAGGTCTTGCCCCTGGACTGGGATCAAACCCATACAATCAATGTCAATATTTCACTTTCAGAACCTCGCAAGTGGGGAGTATCTATCCTTACTAAGTATGGTTCTGGACTGCCTTATACCCCGACATATCAGGGTAGCTCACTTGATGCACCAAACTCTGATAGAAGGCCTGACTACTTCAATGTTGACATCAATATGCATAAAGATGTTGTCATTGGTGGATTGCATTGGACCGTCTTTGCCAAGATTTATAACGCCTTGAATACCCAGAATGAGAGAAGTGTTTTCTCTGATACGGGTCGGGCAACCTATTCGTTAATCCCAACTTACACACCCGACAAAGGAAACATATACGGTAGACATTCACTAGCTGACTGGTTGACTCGTCCCAGTTACTTTAGTAGTCCACGTCAGTTCCGAATCGGTTTCTCTACAAGTTTCTAGGAAGGTGTTGAATATGAAGAAGAATATGACATTACTACTCGTTTTCATCACTCTTTTTGGAGTCTTGAATGCAGGATCAAATGATAATCCAGTGCCTGAGCATAAGGGTGATCGGGCTGCCTGGTTAAAATACTATAACAGTCTTGACCGTCGTAACCATATGGCCAAAGCGTCTGCTTTGAGTGACCGTAAAGCGGGTACCCATAATGGAAACCGCGTGAGAACCTTATTCTATAACTATGGTTCTATCGGACGTCCCAATACTGAACCCTCAATGGAATGGCCCATCGGTTCCGGTCGTGGCTATGCCTTTGAATTTGGTGTTGTTGCTGGTGCCAAAATCACCACCCGCGGTGGTGAGGAGGATATTATTGTTAGTGATGGTCTCACCGTTGCAGGTGTTAGATATGACAATAGTGGCTTTGATAACAACCCTGGAGATTGGCAACCACTTCCTGGTTACCATGATCCCTTCCAATCCTCTATTGCTATGAGTGAAGCCATCGATGAGAATCGTGATGGAAAACCAGATTCATGGCCAAATAGCTGGTTTGATCCAAACTTTAATGACTACATGTGGCCCGGTGAATATGGTCAGGGTGTTACCACTGCAGATCAAGAATCATACTATGTCATGGATGATTTCTACATCAAGAGCCATAATACGTATTGGCCTCAGCAGGGGTGGTCAGATTCCCTCAAGGATGATGAGTTTTACCCAAGCTTTCCTGTCGATACGGTCAGGGGTGGTTTGGGTCTCGAAGTTCAATCGCGTGGATATCAGTGGATTGCAACCAGAGCGCAAAATGTAATATTCTTTGTATACGAATTAGAAAATGTCGGTCAGGACACGCTGGACAATATGTATTTCGGTATGTATGGCGATCCTCACGTTGGTGGTGCTTCTGACTACAACGATGATGATGCCTACTTTGATACCTTTATTGATATTGTATATGGTTGGGATGATAATGCCATTGGTGATCCTGTCTTTGGTACCACCGTACCGGGCTTCTTTGGTTACAAATTTCTGGAATCACCTGGTGAACCTAGAGATGGAATCGATAATGATGACGACGGAATGATTGATGAAGATATGCAGGATGGCATTGATAATGATGGTGACTGGCGTCCATACTCTGATTGGAACTTGAGTAGTGAGTGGGAGCCAGGCGAGCCTGTCAATGACGATCTTGGTACGGATGGTGTTGGTCCAGATGATCCCCAGTACATCGGTGCTGATATAGATGGAACTGAAGCCAATGGATTTCCTGATCCAGGTGAACCAAACTTTGATGAAAAAGATCTGGATGAAGCGGATCAGATTGGTCTAACAGGCTTTATTGTTGATCAATATGACAATAGTACCGAAACGGAAGATTACTATTACTCCAGTCGTCTTACGGCCCCAATCGATACCGCTGCCTTCCAACAGAGAGCAGATAACATCTTTATGTATAGTTCAGGTCCAATTAAAATGGGTCCTGGCGATGTACGCCGTTTCTCAATTGCCATGCTTTTTGGTTACAATACCAATGGTGCAACTGGAGAAACTCTATATGAAGATCCACATAATACACGTGATCTATATGCCACTGCTGAAATTATGCAGGAAATTTATGATGCAGGTTATCGCTTTGTGAAGCCTCCCAGTAAACCCCGTGTAACAGCAATCCCAGGTGATGGTAAAGTCACTCTGTATTGGGATGAAGGTGCTGAGAATTCCAGAGATCCGCTTTATGGTAAAGACTTTGAAGGTTATGCCATTTACCGAGCGACTGATTTTGGTTTTAATGAATCGCTGAATATTACGGATACTTATGGGAGTCCCTATCTCTGGAATCCTATCGCTAAATTTGACCTGAAAAATGGCCTATCTGGTCCCCACGAAGTGGAGCAGATTAAGAACTCTGGATTACACTATGATATGGGTGCCAATACAGGTCTTGTACACAGTTTTGTAGACGATAATCTGGTCAATGGCCAGCGCTATTTCTATGCGGTGTGTGCCTATGATTCTGGTTCGGCGATTGATACTATTCCACCGACCGAGACCTCTAAAACGATCCAGGAAGATTTTGCCGGGAATGTCACACTTGATGTCAATACAGCTGTTGTGACCCCTCAAGCTCCTTCAGTTGGATATCTGGCACCTGCAATTACTGATGTCACGGGTGACGACGAATTACCTGGTACAGGTAGTATCGAATTTAAAATAATTGATCCTACTCAGATTCCTGATGATCGTACCCTGGAAGTTCGTTTTGTTGATTCCGGTATGGATGAAGTAGATAATGATGGTGACTGGGAAAGTTATGTTGACCAGGATTTCCTGAAAGATAATGGTGTTTATGTCGACATGGTCATTCCACCAAGCACAGATACTATCAGCTATGCCAGTACATTGACCGAACGGGTGTTGGTCGAAGGTTTGGTAGGTAAAGTGTTTGAGCACAATGGATTTGAATGGCAGGTTAAAACCTGGCTAGAGGGTCCAACTGTGGCCACAGATACGGTAATTATCTATCCAGATGACTTCACAATTTTGCCAACCATGGATGTCTGGGATGCTTCCGTTGATGGAAGCGTTATGGATGATGTTGGTACTGATGGGTGTTCTGATGAATATGAATTGGGTGGGGGAGCCTGCTCTGATGTGGTCGTAGCTGTTGCTGGTGATGATCCCAATGGAGATAACTGGGATCCCATCTCAAATCCAAATGGTACAGAAGCCGATGGCAAACCGAATGCTGGTGAACCTGATATCGATTTTAGAGATTTCCAGGAACTGTCCATGGAAACACAGTCTTTCTCAGTTATTGATGTGTCAGATCCATCAAATGAGATACTCATTGTTGAAGCACAGACGGGAATCCACGGTGAAGACTTCAATCAAATCAGTAACGGATTGCAGGTCTTTGTTGAAAATGATACACTCATGTTGGATCAAGACCGTCTGGGTTGGTCCTCAGGAGATTGTATCTGGACACCGAATGCTCGAATCTACAATGGTGGTACACCGGGTATAGCAATGCCGCTTGACTACCGTCTAGAATTCTTTGATAATGTCGTCGATACATCCATGAGGTTGGGTAGCTGGCAAAGAACCATGTTCCCAATGACTTATAAAATAACAGATGTTCAAACTGGTGTACGCAGGAATGTAATTGTCACGAGTCCTCAGGATTCTACACTTCAGTCGACCAGCAAAATTACGCCTTTCCAGTATACCAATGATGAGCAAACAGGTGATGTGATCTCAAAAGATCTTCTACCAACCTGGGAATTCACTTTTCAATCACCCATATCGAAGATAGAAAGTCTCTTGCCTGTTGAAAACGGCGTCATGGTCGGTACTGCAGGTGAAGGTCTGGCAATCTATAATCAGGAAAGTCAGGGCTGGAAATTTTGGAACTTCGAGAACTCTGGTGGCGGTCTGCTTTCCAGTGTAGGTATCAAAGATATCGTCTATCATGAAGAACACTACTGGATAGCTACCAATCGTGGCCCGTCCATTTATGATGGGGAGATCTGGAAACATCATCATCTTCTTGAAACAACCTTTGATGAATGGGAAGCTGATAAAAATGCCACCCTGGAAAATCCTGATAATACCAAGGATTATGCAGCTTGTGTGGCCATAGATATTGATAGTGAAGGTTCAATCTGGCTGGGAACCGATACACATGGTTTGGTCAGAGTGAATACTCGGGGTACTTACCTCACTAGTTATGATGATATCATCGAGTATTATCCTGGACCAGACACCTTATCTGACTATCTCGATCATTTATCAGATACGGATATGAATGATATCCTCGTAGATGGAAATACCGTCTGGATGGGTACCAACAAGGGTGTGGTTTCATATAATTATGTTGATACGGTCTGGACACATTATCCCAAAGACAATCTAAATGGATTGTTGAATGATGACATTTACGCCATCGATAAACTGCCTGCATCACTGGGAGGAAATCTGGTCTTTGGTACTGCCAAGGGTGTGGCCATTATGGTGGATGATGCCTTTGCTGTTTACGCTAAATCAGATAGCACCATTCCAAATAACAAGGTCTACAGCCTGCACTATCGCGGTGATGATGAATACTATCTAGGTACTGGTGGTGGCTACGCAGTCATGGATCTGTCCAATGCTTCAAGTGATTTCTCTGCAGGAATTACTTTTGAGATATTCAGGGCAAGTTGGGGTGATGAAACTATCTATACAGATAAGAATATCAAGGCCATCGATTTTGCCAGTGATATTGGATACTTTGCTACTGAGCTCGGTGTGGAGCAACGTCTTTCCCCTACAGAGTGGAATACTTTTGGACCGCAACCTGGTGATGTCCTAAACATCTATACCCGCAAGGAATTCAGTAGTAGAGATATTCATACATTTGAAACTTCTGCAGGGAAAGAAGATGCTGAAAAGGTCGCCAATGAACTCGATGCAGTATCTGTAGTACCCAATCCCTATGTGGCCGCGGCCATCTGGGAGCAGAAACCTTATCTGCAGTCTGGACGCGGAGAACGGAAGATATACTTTATAAATCTGCCTATGGATTGCACAATTAGAATATATACCATGGCAGGCGAGTTGGTTCGTAAAATGGAACACCATGAGTCCGTGTATAACGGTGCTCAAGCGTGGGATCTCCTGAATCTAGATAATCTGGAGGTGGCCTATGGTGTTTACATATACCATATTGAAACCGATAACGCAGAAACCATCGGCAAATTTGCCGTGATCAAATAAGGAGGTTGACCATGCAAAAAAGAATGATCATGCTCCTTGTAATCGCAGTTTCAATGAGCTTTGGACAGTATAAAGGTGGAACTACAGCAGCACAGTTCCTCAAAATTGGAATCGGTAGCAGGGCAACTGGAATGGGTGAGGCTTATGTAGCCATGAGTCAAGACGCCTCTGGACTCTATTGGAATCCAGCCGGTATTGCTCAAGCCGGTGGTGCTGAAATGATGTTTCTCAGAAATAATTGGATTGCCGATGTGGCTGTCAATTATCTGGGTGTTATTTTTCCACTTTATGGTGTGGGAACGGTCGGAGTGAGTATCACCTCATTAAGTATGGATGATATGCCCGTTACAACTGAATTGGAACCCATGGGTACAGGTGAGGAATTCACCGCCAGCGATCTTGCCTTGCAGGTGACTCTGGCCAGGTCCCTCACTGATAGATTCTCAATCGGGTTTAACGGAAAATATATCCAACAGACGATCTGGCACAGTAAAGCCAGTGCCATGGCAGTCGATGTGGGAACCCTCTTTAGAACCCAGTTTAACGATATGCGTCTTGGAATGAGTATTTCCAATTATGGATCCAGTATGAGAATGTCTGGTCGTGATATTCTTGAACGCTATGATCCAGCACCTGGCTTCGAAGGCAACAATGACGCTATTCCAGTAGATTATGCTCTGGATGATTGGGATTTACCCCTGATCTTTCGAGTGGGTGTGGCTATGGATGTCATTGATGTTGGTGTGACGAAAGTGACTGTGGCCGTTGACGCCATTCACCCCAATGACAACTATGAATCCATCAATATTGGTTCTGAGTTGAGCATTCTGGACAAGTACTTCCTGAGAGCAGGGTGGAAGTCACCTTTTGTTGAGACCAACACAAGTCTGAAATCTTCAGAATTTGAATCCCGTGAAGAAGGACTCACTTTTGGTGCAGGATTTGATCTACCTATTTTTGGTTCGGCCTCTGGATTGAGGTTTGACTTTGCATACGCGGATTTTGGTCGCTTAAATAATGTACAAAGATTCAATCTGAGTTTGTATTTCTAATGCACAGTCAGACCACCTGTAAATAGGTATACGATATTTAGTTTATAAGGCACCTTTCCGCGATCATTTGATTACGAAAAGGTGCCTTTATTTTTATAAAGATAGTTAACAGCAATACAACTAAAGCGAGACTGGTATGAAAAAGCTATGTCGGATATCTCTCATTCTATTGATAGGGGCTCAATTACTCTATTCAGGTACTGCAGGAAAACTGACGGGGAATGTCATAGACCAAAGTACAGGCGAACCTCTTATTGGAGTAAATGTATTTCTCCCAGCCACTGGGCAGGGTGGAGCCACGGATCTTGATGGAAATTATTACATCCTGAATGTAACTCCCGGTGAATATCAACTTCGCTGTTCCATGATTGGTTATTCTGAGCAGGTCATTGATGGCATCAGGATTATGGTAGATTTAACAACGACTCAGGACGTAGAAATGACCCTCAGTATTATTGAGGGAGATGTAGTTACTGTAACTGCTGACCGCTCCATGATTCAGGCAGATATTACTCATGCACAAGCCAATATCAGTGCAGCCGAGTTGGAAGCTTTGCCAGTTGAGTCTTTTCAAGCTGCAGTTTCTATGCAAGCCGGTGTGGTTGTTGATGCAGGTGGTGCCATTCATATCAGGGGTGGTCGTTCTTCAGAAGTCGCCTATCTCATTGATGGAATTCCTGTAACAAATTCCTACGGGCAGAGTATGGGCGTTGGTATTGAAAACAATGCCATTCAAGAACTACAGGTGATTTCAGGTACCTTTAATGCTGAATATGGCCAGGCTATGTCTGGAATTGTTAATATTATCACCAAGGATGGTCGCCTGGATAAGTACACAGGTCAATTGGGCTATCGCTATGGTCGCTATATATCCTCGGATCCAGAAATATATTTTGGAATTATTCCCACAGATATGCCTATCCAGGGCGATCTGGACATCACCAAAGTGGATGTTTTGGGGTTGAACTCTAACACATTTACACCTTCTGGTCGTCATGATGTCCAGTGGAGTCTAAGTGGACCCGTTCCTGGCTTATCTAAAAAGACCTCATTCTTTACTTCAGGAAGATATGAAGATGTGGCTGGTCGTCTATATGGTGTGAGAAGGTTTAACTCGGATTCATTCTACTGGGATAGTGATAATTCAATGCCCGTTGAGAATGGGGAATATTTTTCAGATTTTGTTGATTATGGTGACGATGGATGTCCTGATGCCTATGAGAATGGGACAGGGGGCTGTTCAAGTACTCCGCTTAATCTTGGTGGTGATCCCAATGGTGATAATTGGGACCAATATATGAATCCAAATGGGGGTGAGGGCAATCACGTTAAGGATGCTGATGAATTAGGTGATGGTTTATGGGGTGGTGGTGATCGCGTGTATCCTGTCGATCCTGATGTCTTCCTTGATACGGACACAGGTATCTGGTTTCGTGATACAGATGGTGATGGCGAATGGAACTCAGATGTCGACACAGATGTTGGTTTTCCCCAGCTTACTTTTGAAGATGTTGATGGAGATGGCGTCCTCAGTGGTGAATGGTATATGGATGGAGATCAGGATGGTGAATGGGATAATAAACGGGGTGACAACGCAGTAGTACCCCTTTACAAATCAACCAGTCTAAATTTACAGGGTAAGCTAACCCATCGCTTCTCTCAAAGCCTCAAACTTGCTGTTAATGTCCTTTATGGAAGCTCAGAGACATACAACAGCAGCTCTCTAGCCTGGAAATACACACCTGAAGGTCGTGCAACCTCTTACAATAACAATATGAATATCGGTCTCGTCCTACAACATACACTGAGTCCTCATGCATATTACTCAATCAAGGGTTCGATTCTGGGGAATTTTGGCCGATCATATTACAAAGATCTTTACGACACAAATTGGAATTCAACATTTCTCGCCAATATGTTTCGCATATCAGATTTCGACATGCCAGGTCCCACAGATTATCTGGCAGAGAGTCTGGATCCATATGAGAATGACAACAATATTTTAAATGCATCGACAGGTCAGAAATTCAATCTGGGTGGCATCTCAAAGTATCATTTATATCGAATTACCAGGACCCACCTCCTCAAATTTGACATGACCAATCAAATCAACAAGATGCATCAATTACAGGGTGGCCTGGAATACAAGTATACCAGTATTTTCAGAAGAGACTTCTCCATCCTTTACAATCCAGCTGAAGGCTATGATCCCCCTGAAATTCAGACCCCAGATGTGAAGGAAACCACACCCAACTATAGTGAAATGATACGCAACCCATCTGAATATGCCGTCTATTTACAGGATAAAATTGAGGTAGCCGACATGATCGTGAATGCCGGTTTACGTTATGAAATCTTTGACCCAGATGGCAATACCTTGAGCGATCCTGCCGATCCGAATATTTATGCACCACTTAAACTTCTAAATAGGTTTCATGATTTGGACGGAGATGGTCTAATTACTGAAGCTGAAGCTGTCGCATCCAATGCCAAGGATTACGCTGATAGGATGGAGTATTGGTATAAAGCAGCCAGCAAGAAAATTCAGTTTAGCCCGCGCCTGGCTATCGCTTATCCCATTACAGATAAGGGGGTGCTGCACTTCTCTTATGGTCACTTCTTTCAGATTCCCAGTTATACTTATCTATATATTAATCCAGAATATGAAGTACCTGTAGGCGGTAGTATTGCTTCTGCTACCATGGGTAATGCAGATCTGGAGCCACAGAAAACGGTTCAGTATGAAGTTGGGTTCCAACAGCAATTCGGTGAGAATATTGGAGTGGATGTCACTGGGTTCTACAAAGACATCAGTAATTTACTCGGATCAAAGATTGTTACCACCTTCACCAATGAAGTCTATGGCCTCTATATCAATCGTGACTATGGTAATGTCAAGGGTCTCACAGTTTCTCTGACAAAACGCTATTCTAACGGCTTCTCAGCCAATCTGGACTACACCTATAGTGTTGCAGAGGGAAATGCCTCAGATCCGCGCTCAGCCTTCTGGGATGCACAAAACAATCGTGAATCTGAGAAACAACTGGTTTATCTGGATTGGGATCAGAGACATACTATCAATGGCAGCTTACTCTTTAAGTTGCCCTATAAGATGAATCTCAGTTTTATTGGTGAGTATGGTTCAGGCCTTCCTTATACACCCACCAATCCTGATCTTGTGGGTGGTGGCTTTGAGAATAGTGCCCGTCGACCACAGCAAATGAATGTTGATATGCGTTTTACCAAAACATTTATTGTAGCTGGTAGAGATATCGCATTTTCTGCGAATGTCTATAATCTGTTGGACATTCGAAATGAGGTCACCGTCTACACCGATACAGGTAGATCTGGTTACTCCCTCATTCCAACTTACACAGCGGAAGATCCGAACTGGAACTATAACTCGCTTACAGAATACCTGAATCGTCCCAGTTACTATTCATCACCCCGCCAGATACGCATTGGCGTATCCACATCACTGTGAGTCGAGGATATATCATGAAATATACCAAATCTTATCTGACCCTCGCGTTAGTCTTCATTCTTGCTTCCTCACTGCTCGCCGGTGGTGGTACAAACGCAAAGCGCCGGGCCACGCTTCCAAGTTTGAAAAAGAGTTCAGGGCTTGGGGTGGATGCCAATCAGCACGGAAACCGTCGCTTGGGTGTTCACAATGGCAACAAAATTTTAACCCGTTTCACCAACTATGGATCTATCGCTGACTGGAGAAACTCTCCCGGCCGTTATGATTGTGGAATTTATCCCATCGGTTCAGGCCGGTCATATCTGGCTGAGTTCTCTCCCATTGTTGCAGCTGAAGCTAAGAACGCCGGTGGTGGCGGTTTTGTCCATGTTATCAGTGATGGTATGCCTTCAAGTACACCTGATGGCCCTGCAACCTCAGATTATCTCTGGCAGTTTGAACCTACCCTGGGTTATGCCAACTCAAATGACTCTCTCATTGCGATGAGTGATGACTCACTTTCCTGGCCTGAAAGCTGGGCAGACCTGCCTGCAGATTGGGATGGGGTCTGGGCTGGACAGTATGGTAAATACAATCGTGCTGACCAGGAAAGCTATTTCCATGTAGATGACTATAACAACGATGAATTCGAACACTATCCTTTTGGAATCGATCTGGAAACCCAGCGTTTTGGGGAAGTGATTAAACATCAAGATCCCGATTCTAATGACTACGCTTATCTCATTGATATGAATACATCTTTTGATGGACTTGTCAGAGACATTGCCCAGTCAGAAGCCCTCGATGTGAGAAGTGGTACCAGACCTGATGTCATCAGCATTGACGGAGACAAATGGTATCAGATTGATTCACTCGTCAATGATCATACGCTGCGTCTTCAGACACTTACCGGTCGTTCAAATGATTCACCAGCAGGTACTGAATACAGCATCTATGATGGTATCAAACGCGGTACTGGAGTGGATGTCGCCGTACGTGGCTATCAGTGGGCTCATCCAGCTGCTGAGGATATCCTCATTTATACCTATTGGATTCAGAACTTAAGCTCATGGGACTATGACAAGTTCATCTTTGGTATGTATGGTGATGCCGACGTTGGCGATGATGGTGATCAACGCGATGACGATGCCTGGTTTGACACCATAAATGATATCGTATACCAGTGG
>Ga0307989_1000790_pt1 | contig 18781 bp, 17 predicted proteins | sample EllFjometagen185_FD_203164 | JGI IMG/M metagenome (GOLD analysis project Ga0307989, IMG submission 203164) | Marine microbial communities from Ellis Fjord, Antarctic Ocean - #185 | ecosystem: Environmental > Aquatic > Marine > Unclassified | place: Southern Ocean | collected 2014-10-08
TGGTACAGCGTCCTTTTAAGTTGCCCGATAATTCTGAGGTTCGTTTAACAGTGGCGCGTTATTACACTCCTGCTGGTAGATGTATCCAAAAACCGTATGATGAAGGCGTAGATGAGTACTATAAAGATTTTATGAATAGAATGGAGCATGGCGAAACATTTCATGCTGATAGTATCCATTTTCCTGATTCCTTAAAATATGAAACCAAATCGGGTCGTACAGTTTATGGTGGTGGTGGAATCATGTCTGATATCTTTATTCCGCTCGATACTATTCGCTTTAGCAAGCTATATTCATCTCTAATCAGGAAAGGCGTTGTTAATGGCTATGTTAATGAATATCTTGATGATAACCGTAAAAAGCTTATGAATAATTATTCTGATTTTAAAACTTACAACCTTGATTTTGAGCTAAGTGATAATGATTTTTCTGATTTTATTGCAAAGGCAAAAGATGAAGATATTGAGTTTTCAATTGAAGATATTACACCAAACGAAATGTTTATCAGGGCACAGCTAAAGGCTCTAATTGCTCGAAATTTATATGAGGCTGGCGATTATTTTGAAGTCATCTCACCTCTTGATGTTGAAATTAAAAAGGCTTTGGAAATAATTAATGATAATGATGTTTACAATAATCTGCTCTTGAATTAATTCATTATTTGTTAACTAACGGATTAATAGTACAATAAACAAACTGATTAGTGACCATTATTTTTATTGGTCTCAGAAAAAGTTAAAACTATACACTTTTAGTGTACGTTGCTTTCATCTTCTAAAAATATACTCTAAAGGGTCTTAAACATGAAGTCAGAAGTCGGTTGAGACTTGCTTCAAGCTTCCGTCTTCAAACTTCAGACCTTTTTTATTTTGTTTGTTTTTAGACTGGACTCATAAATTAAATTCGTATTGCAAAACTATGGTATTTTAAGTTTATTGTGGCTTATTTGAATGTGGGCGGCAGCCAGGCTTTCCATTTGTAGTTGTTTTATGCCAATTGTGTTTTTGTAATTTGCGAGTGTGCTTCCTTCGTCAGCATCCTCCAAATAACAAAAGCAACATTGGCATTTCAACAATCTACCATTTCAATCCTTGCCGCAGTACACGGTGATATAAGATTGGTTTGTTTATAAAATAATAAAAGACATCATTGTCTTTTATTAAAAAAAGTGTATTTTTGCATCAATAAAAAAATGCAAATATTAAAAAACATAATATAATGGAAAGAACAAATATTGTTGAGTTCGATGTGCGCCCATCCCTTGCAAGTGGGGTAGACCCCTTTGAGGCAATTATGGGTAAGCTAAAAGAAATGAATGATGATCAAACATTATTAGTCATCAATACATTTGAGCCCATACCTTTATTAAATATTCTTAAAACTAAGGGTTATGAATATGAAGTAGAGCGTCCTGAAGATGGAGTGGTTTATACATATTTAAAAAAAATTATTGAAGGTGATACTAATAGCACTGGTGTAAAAGATGAAGTTGCCAGCAATGAGCTTACTTACGATCAGGTGGAAGCTAGGTTTAAAGATAGAATGCACGAAATTGATGTAAGAGATCTTGAAATGCCTTTGCCAATGGTTACAATTCTTGAGGAAGTTGAAAAAATAGATAGTTCAAATGCTCTTTATGTTCATCATAAAAAATTACCTCAATATTTACTACCCGAATTAAACGATCGTGAATATAACTATGTGCATAAGGAAATTGATGCAGATAATCTTAAACTTATAATCTACAGATAATGCAAGCAGGTTTAAGTACAAAAAATGCACCATCTCCAAATGTAATATTGCCATATTTTTCATTTGGCGCATTATCATTTTTGGTGGCAAGCATAGTGCTGTTTATAGCAGCACCCGATTTAACACAACACTATCTAAGTCCCAGACTATTAACTCTTACTCATTTACTTATATTGGGTTGGATTACCATGATTATTTTTGGGGCTCTTTACCAGTTAATTCCTGTTGTAATGGAGGTTAAACTTTATAGCGAAAAATTAGCAGTAGTATCCTTCTTACTTTTTGCAGGAGGATTAATTACATTGTCAGCTTCATTCTGGACTTTTAATTTTGGCAGAAGTATAGGTTTGGAAGTTGGAGGTTACCTAACTGTTACCGCAGTTATTCTTTTTGCTATTAATACTATTTTGAGTGCGGCAAAAACAGAACGTAAAACTATTGAAAATGCATTTATTATTACAGCTGTAATTTGGTTGTTGTTAACTGTTACACTTGGTATTTTAATAGTGCTTAATTTTGCATTTCATTTTATATCAGGCTCACATTTGGAGTTACTAAAACTTCATGCTCACATTGGTTTTATTGGATGGTTTTTAATGCTCGTAGTAGGTGTGGCAAGTAAACTTATGCCCATGTTTTTAATTGTTCATAAATTGCCGGTAAAATTGCTTTCATATGCATATTTTTTAATAAACGGTGGGTTAATATTATTATCAGTTGGATATTATTATTTCCCTGAAAAATGGTTTATGTTATTATCCGCACTACCAATTTTATTGGGAGTAATTGCTTTTTTAAGATTCAATTATGTGGCTTTTAGTAAACGAATAAGAAAGAAACTAGATGTTGGTATGAAACTATCTGCTACAGCTTTTATTTTGTTGGCAATTAGTTTAGTTATGGGTTTCGCAATTTTAATTGGTCCAAATTTTTTGGGTGCTATGCAAACTCGTTTTGAAATTGCATATGGTATATTAATAGTGCTTGGGTTTTTAACGGCTCTTGTATTGGGTCAAACATACAAAACCCTACCTTTTATTATATGGCTTCAAAAATATCAATCAAAGGTTGGTAAAATAAAAGTGCCATTACCACAAGAGTTGTATTCCGAAAAAATTGCAGGGTATCACTTCTATTCATTTGTATCAGGCATAATAGTATTAATTAGTGGAATATTGTTAGCCGAAGTAATAGTAATACGAATAGGTGCTGCTTTAATCATATTAACTGCGGCACTTTACAATTACAATGTTTTCAAAATAGTATTTCATAAAGAAAAAAAATAGACAGATGAATTTAGATAGCTTAACTTCAGAAGAGAAAAAAATACTCGAAATTGTTAGAACCGTAATGGATCCCGAAATAGCAGTTAATATTGTTGATTTAGGATTAGTATACGAAATTCATTATCAAGAGGAACGTAAACGCATTCACATAGTACAAACCTTATCAACACGAGGTTGCCCATTAGGGGATACAATTATGCAAAACGTAGAAGTAGTTGTTAGTGAAGTATATCCAAATATGGATGTAGATGTTGATTTAGTTTGGGAGCCTGAGTGGACACCAGATATGATTACTGAAGCTGGTAACAAAGCCATTAATGGCTAATTAGAGTTCGTCTATAAAGTCCGACTTCTGCGTTGTTGCTCAAAATCCAAATCCTCAAATACACTAGTATTCTGCGGTTTGGATTTATCACACGCCTTGAATTCGAACTTTATAGTCCAAACTCCCGACTTTATGGACAAACACTAATTAGTTGCTGAGGATTTTGTTGCTTCTTTGGCTACTATTATTTCTATTGCTGCTATGTAATCGCAATATAATGCAACATAACAGTAATAAAACTTAGTGTTTCTTAGTGGCTTAGAGTCTTTGTGGCAAAAAATACAATAGTAACAATAGTAACAATAGCAACAATATTCATAATATGTTTTCAAAATCAACCGAATATTCAATTCGAGCTATTATTTTCCTTGCCTTGCGAGCAAATTCTGATAAGTTAATTGGTACTACTGATATTGCTCGTGAGCTTGATTTCCCGGAGGCTTTTCTTGGAAAGGTATTGCAAAATATTGTAAAAAAAGGACTTGTGGTTTCGGTAAAAGGACCTGGTGGTGGGTTCTATATTAATAATAATACCTATGAGCTATCAATACTTGATATTGTAGAAAAACTTGAAGGATTGGGGTTTCTAAGTAAATGTGGGCTGGGATTGCATTCGTGTGATGATAATAATCCATGTCCAATCCATAACGAATACCAATTTGTTAATACTAAAATAAGGGAGGCTTTATCCTCTAAATCAATAAGAATTATTAAGCAAGATATTGCTGCCGGTAATTATTCAATGCAATTTGATTTAATCACCCCCTGAAATAATTAATAGTTTTGAGTCCATTCCTAAAAGTCAATTTTGCCACAAAGGCACAAAAACACAAAGAATTCACAAAGCTTTACTTTACTGATTATATGTTCTTTGTGTATCTTAGAGTCTTTGAGACTTAGTGGCATTTTTTTTGTTTTTAGACTGGACTCATACATATAATCCAGTACATATAAAAATGTGTGCTGGATATTTATTATGTTGATAGTCAGTATTTTGTGACTTAACAACTGTGAGAAATATAAACTATACTAACTATTGTAATTAGATAACCTAGTTTTATTGTTGAATAAGCCATTCTAGGAATAGAATAGAATCAATCTAAGTAATTTTTTTGCGATAAATTTCCAATAATCTTTATATTTGCCATTCGTTTAATCTTAAATAATAAAACAATGAAAAAACATAATTTTTACGCTGGACCTTCTATTCTTCCACAAACTACCATTGAAAAAACTGCTGAAGCTATAATTAACTTTGCCGGAACAGGCTTATCTGTAATGGAAGTTAGTCATCGTAGTAAAGAGTTTGTTGCCGTTGTTGATGAAGCAACTGCATTATTCAAAGAATTATTAAATATCCCTGATAACTATTCTGTTTTATTTTTGGGTGGTGGAGCAAGTACACAATTTGCTATGGTTCCTTTTAATCTTTTCATTAAAAAGGCTGCATATTTAAATACAGGTGCATGGTCTAAAAAAGCCATTAAAGAGGCTCAAATGTTTGGTGAAGTTGATGTTGTTGCTTCATCTGATGATAAAAATTTCTCATATATTCCTAAAGGCTATACAATTCCTAAGGATGCTGATTATTTTCATGTTACAACAAACAATACCATTTATGGTACCGAAATTAAATATGATATTGATTCACCCATACCTTTGGTTGCTGATATGTCATCAGATATTTTTAGTCGCCCAATTGATATCAGTAAATATGTTATTATATATGGTGGTGCTCAAAAAAACCTTGCTCCAGCTGGTGTAACTTTTGTAATTATCCGTAACGACATTCTAGGTAAAGTTAAGCATCATCTTCCAACAATGTTAAACTACCAAACTCACATCGACAAAGAGAGTATGTTTAACACTCCTCCTGTTGTACCAATTTTTGCTGCATTACAAACTCTAAGGTGGTTAAAAGAAAAAGGTGGAATTGAAGAAATGTACAAAATAAATGTTAAGAAAGCAGGTTTGCTTTACAGCGAAATTGAAAGAAATAGTTTATTTAAAGTTACTGTTGAAGCTGAAGAAGACCGCTCATTAATGAACATTTGTTTTGTAATGACCGAAGGAAATGAAGATAAGGAAAAAGCATTTTTTGAATTTGCCACATCAAAAGGTATGGTGGGTATAAAAGGACACCGTTCAGTTGGTGGATTCCGTGCTTCTACTTACAACGCATTACCCATTGAAAGTGTTGCAGCTTTGGTTGAGACAATGAAAGATTTTGAAACTCAAAATAAATAAACCTTTATAGTTATCGGATAACTTATTTCCTATTAATATTCTTTCAGCAAGCCATCCGATGACTTGCTGGATAACTAAAAATTACTATTATGACAAAAGTATTGGTTGCTACCGAGAAACCTTTTGCTGGATCTGCAGTGGAAGAAATAAAAAAAATATTTAATGATGCTGGATATGATTGTGCGTTTTTTGAAAAGTACAAAACACAAGATGAATTAATAGCAGCTGTTGCTGATGTTGATGCAATGATTGTAAGAAGTGATAAAATTACTCCTGAAGTAATTGATGCTGCAAAAAATTTAAAAATTGTAGTGAGGGCAGGGGCAGGGTTCGATAATGTAAATCTGGAAACAGCAACAAAAAATGACGTTGTTGTTATGAATACACCTGGTCAAAATTCAAATGCCGTTGCTGAACTAGTATTAGGTATGATGGTTTATCAAGCACGTAATCATTTTAATGGCACATCAGGAACTGAACTACGCTGCAAAAAGATTGGTATTCATGCTTATGGAAATGTTGGAAAACTTGTCGCAAAAATCGCCAAAGGTTTCGGTATGAAAGTTTTTGCCTTCGACCCATTTGTTGCCAAAGAAATAATTGAAGCTGATGGTGTTACTGTTGTAGATACAGTTGAAGATTTATATAGTACTTGTGATTATGTTAGTCTACACATTCCTGCTAACAAGCACACAATCAACTCAATCAATTACCAACTGCTTTCAAAAATGAAAGATGGTGCAGTACTTGTTAATACAGCTCGTAAAGAAGTTATTGATGAAGATGGTATGCTTAAAATATTTAAAGAAAAAGAAGGCTTTAAATATTTATCAGATATAGCTCCTGGAAATAAAGAAGAATTGCAAGAGTTGTATCCAAGCCGATGCTTTTTTACACCTAAGAAAATGGGAGCTCAAACTTCTGAAGCTAATATTAACGCTGGCAAAGCAGCTGCAAATCAAATAATAAACTTCATTGATAAAGGTGACACTACCTTTAAAGTTAACTAAATAAATATACTTTTCAAACTAAATATTTTATGTATAATCAAAAGGAAAGACCTGAAAAAACGGGAACATTTTTCAGGTTCGAAGACCTAAGAATTTATAATAAAGCACTCGATTACATTATTTGGCTTCAGGATGTTACAATGCTATTTCCTGATAATGATAGAACTCAATTTGTACTTCGATTTAATGACTCTGCCCGGAATATTGCATTTTTTATTGCAGAGGGATCAGCCAGAAACAAAAGTCAGTTTATTCATAACCTTAAGCAAGCTAAAAGTGCCATTAGAGAGTGCGTTGTTTTTACTGCGTTGTCAGTTAAGCAAGGTAATATTATTGATACTCAAGAGGAGGAATCGCGCAGACAGCTTATGGAAATGACAAAAATGATTGGTGCATTAATATCTTCACTCCAACGATCAAATGGAGGTGGTAATAATAATACTTCTAATTCAACTGTTAATTCTCGTTACAATAGTAATGAAAATGAATCTAATTATAGAAATACTAGATATAATGAGACTGGCGAAAATGGACTTAACCAAGAGGTTGAAAGTGTAAATAATAATAACTAAATCTGTAATAATGGCAATATTAAAATCATTTAGGGGATACCGCCCACCACAAAATATAGTTAAGGAATTGGCTTCACGCCCGTACGACGTTCTAAATTCTGCTGAAGCACGAAGTGAGGTTGTTGGAAACGATTATTCGTTACTTCATATCATTAAGCCTGAAATTGATCTTGCTGAAAATGTAAATTTACATAGTGAGGAAGTTTACAATAAAGCAAAGGAAAATTTCGAAAAATTTAAAGATAATAAGTGGTTAGTTCAAGATGAAGATGAGTATTTGTATATATATGCTCAAACAATGTTTGGTAAAACTCAGTATGGAATTGTTGGGTGTGCCAGTGTTGACGATTACATGAATAATGTTATTAAAAAACACGAGCTTACACGTCCTGATAAAGAGGAAGATAGGATGAAACATGTTCGTTCTACCAATGCAAATATGGAGCCTGTTTTCTTTTCATATCCTGCTGTTGCCGAAATTGATAAAATCGTGGCTGATTATGTTGAAAGTAACAAAGCCGATTATGACTTTATTGCAGATGACAGGGTAGGACATCATTTTTGGGTATTGAGAGATAAGTTGAAGATTGATAAAATTATTGAACTTTTTAAAGAGCTTCCATCTACTTACGTTGCTGATGGTCATCACCGTACAGCTGCTGCTGCTTTGGTAGGTAATGAGAAAAAAGCTAACAACCCTAATCATACGGGCAACGAAGAGTATAACTTTTTCTTAGCTGTTCATTTTCCTGATAATCAACTTACAATAATAGATTATAATCGCGTTGTTAAGGATTTAGATGGTAAGACCAATGAAGAGTTACTACAAAAATTAGAAACTTCATTTAATATTGAAGACAAAGGTACTGAGATATTTAAGCCAACTTCATTACATAATTTTTCCATGTATCTTGGTGAGCATTGGTATTCACTCACAGCTAAAAGTAGTACATATGATGATAACGACCCAATTGCAGTTCTTGATGTTACAATTTTAACAAATGAAGTTTTGAAGCCACTGTTAGATATTCAAGATTTGCGTCGTTCCAAAAGAATCGACTTCGTAGGTGGAATTCGAGGATTGGGAGAGCTAAAGAGAAGAGTTGATAATGGTGAAATGAAAGTAGCATTTGCTCTTTATCCTGTTAGCATGAAACAACTTATTGATATTGCTGATAGCGGACAAATAATGCCTCCAAAAACTACTTGGTTTGAACCAAAATTACGTTCAGGTCTTGTTGTTCATGAACTTGATTAATAATATTAAACATTTATAAAATAATGTCTGCATCAAAAATAACAAAAGAAATACTTATTGAAGAACTCGTAAATAATTATTCGTTTTCAGTAAAGTATATGATGACAAATGGTATCAGGTGTATTGCATGTGGCGAACCAATTTGGGGTACACTTGAAGAAGCTGCCAAGGAAAAAGATTATTCTGATTCTGATATTGATAAGTTTGTTGAAGAAATGAATTTGATTTCAGAAAAACAATAAAGTAAATTTTAGAATACACTTGTTAAATAAATAGTGAAGATTTAATGGTGTATTTTTATGTTTAGGTTGGTGTTAAGTCTATATTTTCTTATTTTTGACATAACTAAAAAAATAGACTCAATGCCAAAAAGTAAATTCCAGTTCCTCAGGAGGAGAAATTGTCTGCGCCCAACAATACTTGGTTGGATAGTAATATTTATATTTCTGGCTATTATTTTTAGGCTTTCTTTAGTGGGTATTTATTATTATCTTACTGTAAATAAGCCTATTAATTCAAAAACATTAGTTCTTGAAGGTTGGGTTCCTGCTTATGCAATAAAAGATGCAATTACTTATTATAAGGAAAATAATTACGATAGAATTATTGTAACTGGGTTGCCAATAGTTAATTTTGAGTTCATATCTTCATATAAGAACACAGCACAGGCAACTGCGCTAGCACTTAAGTACTATGGTTATTATGATACAGTTTATATTGCTACTGTTCCTACTAATGTACTTGTAGACAGAACCTATAATACCGCTGTGGCAACACGTATGCTTTTTGATGAAAATAGTAGTTGGTCCAAAAATTTTAATATTTATTCAGTAGGGGTGCATGCTCGACGAAGTAGGCTTATGTTTCAAAAAGCATTCGAATCCGATTTTGATATTGGAATAATTGCTCATAGCGACCGTACATTCGACCCAAAGCATTGGTGGAAAAGTAGCAAAGGTTTTCGTAATGTAAGTAACGAATTAGTTGCTACACTATATGTAATGTTATTTTTTCATCCTGATTTATTACTATCAGAAAATAAAATAATACAAGGAAGATATACCGATAGCATTTATTATAATCGCGAAGATAAATATATTGAATTTGCTGACTCTTTAACTTCTCCATTTAATAAATTAGAAAGAGAGAGCTTCCATGGATTCAATTATTTTAACCCAAATATTGAATTTAGAATAGCAGGTAAATTTACTGTTGATACAACCAGCTCTGTTTTTGGCATGAAAACAACAACATCAAGAACCCCAACTTACCGCACGTTTGGGTATATTGATTTTAAGCTAAACGATACCAATTGCAGATTAACAGCATTTCAAAATATGGATTATATAAATGATTCTGTTTATGGCGGTAATCTATTTGTTCCATTTAAGGATTTAACGAATTTATTAGAATCATATGGTGCCGGAAGATACATTGATATCAAAATTCCAACTACAAATAGAGTTGTGTTAGATTTTAATGAAGCTTATAATCCGTATTGTGCATATTCCGAACGATGGTCGTGCCCACTTGTACCTTTTGAGAATCATCTAAGTATTCATATTGCTGCAGGTGAAAAAATATATAAATAAATATAATTATTAAAATGAAAAAATTAGATATTTCGTTGTTACTAGTTGAAGATGATAAAGTTATACGTAGTATCTATGAGCAAATACTAAGTAGGCAAATCGATAAAGTTATTTTGGCTGTTGATGGTGAGGATGGTTATAATAAATATATAGAACATAAACCGGATTTAATTTTAAGTGATATCAAAATGCCTATTATGAATGGCTTTGATATGGTAAAAAAAATTAGAATAGATGATAAATCACAGCGAATTATTATTATGTCTGCCTACGGTGAATCCCGTTTTTTCCTGAAAGCCATTGAAGCAGGAGTTAAAGGTTTTCTTGTAAAACCAGTTGAAACCGAACACTTATTAAATGTAATTAGCGAACAAGCACATGATATCCTTCTTGAAAAAAGGCTTAACGATGAAGCTGTAAAAAGACAGATAGCAGAGTTAGAGCGTGATAAAGGAGAAAGAATTTTACAAGCTTTGTCGCAAGCAACTGCGACATTTTTTACTCATGGAGTGAATGATGAATCAGTTAATAATGTGCTTAAATTAATTGGTGAAATGACTAGCGTTTCGAGGGTTTATATATTTAAAAATCACGAAATTGGAGGAGTAAAATATATTAGCCATACTAATGAATGGGTTGCTAAAGGAATAACTGCACAAATAAATAATGATGAACTTGTTAGTATCCTGTTATCAGATCCTATGTTTGTTTGGTGGGCCGAGCGCATGACTAATCATAAAAATGTAATGGGACTTACTGATGATTTTGAGGAATTAACAAAAACTGTGTTAAGTAGTCAGGACATACAGTCTGTACTTGCCATTCCAATATTTGTAAAAGATAGTTGGTGGGGTTTTATTGGTTTTGATGATTGTTTTAGTAAAAGAATATGGACCAACGCTGAAATTAATGCACTAGAAATGCTTGCTTTTAATCTTGGAGGTGCAATTTATAGAGGGGAAGTTGAAGAAGATATGAAGAGGTTAAATGCTTCCTTAGAAGAACGAGTTTGGGAGCGTACAAAGGATCTTGAAGAGGAAGTTGCTGAACGAACAATTGCTGAAAATCTCCTTCGTGATAGTGAAGAAAAATACAGGCTAATCTATGAAAATGCCAATGATGGGATTCTGCTTATAATGAATAATCTAATACATTTGGTAAATCCTAAAATGACAGAAATTATTGAGTTATTTCCAAAACATATAATTGGAAAAACTTTTTCTTCATTGATTAAGACAGAATATGCTATTACTGTAGATAAATACTTTATTGAACAGAATGAAGTTGATGAGTATGAAAAACATAATATGGAGGTTCAAATGCTTAATGGAAAATGGCTTGAATTAAAATCAACATGTATATCATGGGATTTAGATCCGGCAAATCTTGTTTTTATATCTGACATCACTAAGCGAAAGATTGCCGAAAATGATTTACAAGATCTAAACTGGAATCTGGAAAAACGCATTAAGGAGGAAATTAGTAGAGCTAATATTCAACAACAGTTATTAGTTCAAAAATCTAAACTAGAGTCTATTGGAGAACTATCTGCTGGCTTAGCACATGAAATAAATCAGCCTTTAGGTGGATTATCTATGGGGCTTGAAAACATCCTTTTTCATACTAATAAAGAGGGTGCCGACGAAAATTATTTAAAAAATAAGATAAACCTACTTTTCAATGATATTGAACGTATACAAAAAATTATTGAACATGTTAGGTTGTTTTCACGAGAGCAAGATAATTTAATTACTGAAAAAATATCAGTTAATGAAGTTTTTGCTAATGCACTTTCACTTGTAAGTAAACAACTTACGAATCATAATATTGAATTAGATATTTCCATACCTGATAATTCGATTATTACATTAGGAAATAAGTTTAGATTGGAGCAGGTTATTCTTAATTTACTTTCCAATGCGCGACAGTCTGTTGATGAAAAAGCATTACAGGTTAATTCTGATAGTTTTATTAAGCAAATTTCCATAAGTGTGTTAGAAAAAAACTCTAATATTGTTATAATAATGACCGACAATGGAATAGGTATTAATGAAAACATATTATCTAAAATATTTAATCCGTTTTTTACAACAAAAAGTGAGAAGAAGGGGACAGGCTTGGGCTTGTCTATATCCTATGGTATTATTTCTGAAATGCAAGGCCTTATTGATGTTAAGAGTGACGAAGGAGTGTACACAACAGTTACTATTTCGCTTCCTAAAATATAGATATGAGTAAAAATGTAAAAATACTAATTGTAGATGATGAGCCACGAGTTGCTGACGAGATAGAAGAATTTTTAGTTACTAAAAAATTCATCGTTTTTAAGGCAAGTGCACCATCTATTGCATTTAAATTATTAGAGTCGCATACAATAAACATCGTGATTCTTGATATCAAACTTCCAGAAATGGATGGATTAGAAGTTCTGCTTAAAATTAAGGGTAAGTATCCTGAAATAGAAGTAATTATGATATCGGGGCATGGTGATATGGATACTGTTATTAAAGCTATGAGGAATGGTGCTAGTGATTATTTTGCAAAACCATTCAAGCTTTTTGATATAAATAATGCCATTATACGAACTCAAAGATATTTGGAATTAAATCGAAAATTAAAGTCGGCTAAGCAAAATGTAGATGAGCTTTCAAGAAAACTAATACAAAGTATAGGAACTCAACTGCTTGGGAACAGTGATGCTATGAAGTATTTAATTAATATGATGACTAAAGTTGCAAAATCGTCTAATACATCAGTATTAATATTGGGAGAAAGCGGAACTGGTAAAGAACTTGTTGCCAATGGTATTCATCAGTTAAGTAAGAGAAGCTCAAATATGTTTTACTCAGTAAACTGTTCGGCTGTACCCGAGAGCTTATTTGAGAGTGAGTTTTTTGGACATAAAAAAGGAGCTTTCACAGGTGCTGTTGATGATAAATTGGGGTGGTTTGAAATTGCTGATGATGGTACTTTATTTTTAGATGAGATTAGTGATATGCCACTTGGGCAGCAGGCAAAATTATTAAGAGTTTTAGAAGAGCGTGTTGTGAGCAAAGTAGGTTCTAGAGAAAGCAAAAAGGTTGATGTGCGAGTAATTGCTGCTTCAAATACCAAGCTTGAGACACTTGCCACCGAAAATAAGTTTAGACTAGATTTATATCACAGACTTAGTGTATTTGTTATTACAATTCCACCTTTGCGAGAGCGAAAAGGTGATATTCCTTTATTATTCGAATATTATTTAAAAATGTATAATTCTCAAATGGAAAAGAATATTCTTCATATAGAACCTAGTGTTATCGATACACTTATGAGCTATGATTTTCCTGGAAATATTAGGGAGCTTAAAAATATAATTGAAAGGGCTGTAATTTTATGCGATGGAGATACAATTTTACATGAACATATTTCATTTTCAGGCAGTAAAATAAAGCTAACAACTAACATTGGTAATACTACTAATAGTTTTAATTTTAATAATACAGAAACCCTTGATATGGAATATCATGAAAAACGTTTAATTAGTAGAGCTCTTAATCAATCAAATAATAATAAATCAAAAGCAGCAACTTTATTAAATGTAACTTGGCAAGCTCTGGATAGAAGAATGAAGAAATTCGGACTTGAATAGGTTTAATACCAACTATAATTCAATTTATTTATCGGTAATATGGAATTGCAATTGGTATAATACCAATTCGCTAAAACAAAAAATATATTGATCTAAAAAGCATATTCTAAAATTCAATTGGTATAATTGCGCAAAAAAAAACTCCAATCTGCTATACAGGTTGGAGTTTTTTTAAGGTATACAAGAGCGCTATTTTACTGCGTCTGCAATTGCTTTAAAAGCATCAGGATTATTTACTGCTAAATCGGCAAGAACTTTTCGGCTTAATTCAATATTTTTGGCATGTAATTTACCAATAAATACAGAATATGACATTCCGTAAAGTCTTGCAGCAGCATTAATTCTTTGAATCCATAATGCTCTGAATTTGCGTTTATTTACTCGTCTGTCACGGTATGCATATACTTGACCTTTTTCATAGGCATTTTTGGCTACCGTCCAAACATTTTTTCTTCGACCAAATTGTCCTTTGGTCTCTTTCATGATCTTTTTTCTACGTGCTTTTGAAGCAACGGCGTTTACTGATCTAGGCATTTTAATTAATTTTTTTTATCATCATAGCGTTTCAATATGAAATCTTCTAAGCTATAACAAACGTTAAACATTGGGTTTAGCTACGAATCATCATTCTGATGTTTTTCTCATCTGCTTTGTCTATAATCGCCATGTAAGTTAAATTACGTTTGCGCTTTTTCGACTTCTTTGTTAGAATGTGACTTTTGTAAGCATGCTTTCTTTTAATCTTACCAGAACCTGTAAGGGTAAACCTTTTTTTGGCACTGGATTTAGTTTTCATTTTTGGCATTACTTAAAAATTTAATTTATAATTGTTAAAAAATATTATTTCTTTGGTGCAATAATCATAATCATTCTCTTTCCTTCAAGTTTAGGTAAACGTTCAACTTTACCATACTCTTCAAGTTCTTGAGCAAACCTTAAGAGGATATACTCACCTTTGTCTTTATATATAATTGAGCGTCCTTTAAAAAAGACGTCAACTTTTACTTTCGAACCATCCTGCAAAAATTTTATGGCATGCTTTAATTTAAAATTAAAGTCATGATCATCAGTATTTGGTCCAAGTCTTATTTCTTTTACAATAACCTTTGCTGACTTAGCTTTTATTTCTTTTTGTTTCTTCTTTTGCTCATATAGAAACTTTTTATAATCCATTACCTTACAAACAGGCGGATTTGCTGATGGTGATATTTCTACCAAATCAAGGTTTTGCTCAACAGCAATTGCTAGTGCATCCCTTAACTGAAAAATACCGGTTTCAACATTCTCTCCAACTAGCCTTACCATTGGAGCTAAAATATACTTGTTGATCTTGTTAGGATCTTCTTTTTTTTGAAATGGTCTGCGTGGACCTCTTCTTCCTCTAAATTGTGCTATAGCAGTATCCTCCTATATTCGTTATTAACTATTAAAATTCATTAACTTGTCTACCTCAGCATTAATAACATCTGAAAATTCTTTAATTTCAAATGTTCCTAAATCACCTTCGGTATGTTTTCTTACAGAAACAGTTCCGTTAACTTCTTCTTTTTCTCCAACAATCAGCATATAAGGTATCTTTTTTAATTCAGCATCCCTTATTTTTCTGCCGGTTTTCTCACTTCTATTATCTATGCTACCACGGATCCCGTATTCATCGAGCAAATCTAATACTTTTTTGCCGTATTCATTATATTTTTCGCTAATTGGGAGAATAATTATCTGGTCAGGAATTAGCCATAATGGAAAATTACCTCCACAATGCTCTATCAACACTGCAACAAATCTCTCCATCGAGCCAAATGGTGCACGGTGTATCATTACCGGTCTGTGCTTTTCGTTATCAGCTCCAATATATGTAAGATCAAAACGTTCTGGTAGGTTATAATCAACCTGAATTGTACCTAACTGCCATTTGCGTCCAATTGCATCTCTAACAATAAAGTCCATTTTAGGGCCGTAAAATGCAGCTTCTCCGTATTCAATAATAGCGTTTAAACCTCGCTCTTTAGCAACTTCAATTATAGCATTTTCTGATTTTTCCCAGTTCTCTTCGCTTCCAATATATTTATCTTTATTATCAAGATCTCTTAATGAAATCTGAATAATTACATCTTTAAAATCAAGTGCGGTAAAAATTTGCTCAATAATATCAATAACATTATTGAATTCATCTTTAATTTGATTAGGCATACAAAATATATGCGCATCATCTTGTGTAAAACCACGTACTCTGGTTAATCCATGTAACTCACCACTTTGCTCATACCTGTATACGGTTCCAAATTCGGCATATCTAATTGGTAATTCTCTATAGGAATGTGGTTTTGCATTGTATATCTCGCAATGGTGAGGACAATTCATTGGTTTTAGGAAAAATTCTTCTCCATCAACCGGTGTTTTAATTGGCTTAAACGATTCTTCACCATATTTTTGGTAATGCCCTGATGTTTTGTACAAATTAACATTTCCAATATGAGGAGTTATTACAGGCTCATATCCTGCTTTTTTCTGTACCCTTTTAAGGTATTGCTCCAGTCTTTCTCTTAGCTCAGCACCTTTAGGTAACCAAAGTGGTAACCCTTGTCCAACTTTATTTGAAAAAGTAAATAATTCAAGTTCTTTTCCGAGCAATCTGTGGTCACGTTTTTTAGCCTCTTCAAGAAGAACTAGGTATTCATCTAATTCCTTTTTCTTAGGGAAAGTAATACCATAAATTCTTGTAAGCTGTTTTCTGGTTTCGTCTCCACGCCAATAAGCACCAGCAACTTTAGTTAGTTTAATGGCCTTAATAAATCCTGTGCTTGGTATATGCGGACCGCGGCATAAATCAGTAAATGAACCAGTTTCGTAAAATGAAATTTCACCGTCTTCGAGTTCATTTATTAGCTCAACTTTATATTCATTATCAATGCTGGCAAAATGATTTAACGCTTCCTCCTTTGATACTTCCTTGCGAACAAAAGTTTGCTTCTGACGAGCTAACTCCTGCATCTTTTTCTCAATATTTACTAAATCCTTATCACTAATGTCATAATCAAGAAAATCAATATCATAATAAAAGCCATTTTCAATATCCGGACCAATGCCAAATTTAACACCAGGATATAATAGTGCTATTGCCTCAGCCATTAGGTGTGCCGATGAATGCCACATTGCTGCTTTACCACCAGTATCACGCCATGTTAATAACTGAACTGATGCATCATTATTTATAGGTCGTGTAGCATCCCATACCTCACCATTAACTTTGGCAGCCAGTACATTACGTGCTAGGCCTTCGCTAATATCTTGAGCTATTTTAAATGCAGTTACACCCTCGCTATATTGTTTAACAGAATTGTCGGGTAGTGTTATATTAATCATTATATCTTCTTCTCTCAAAAATCGGCTGCAAAAGTACAAAAATACCTTTAACTATCAACTAATTAGTAAATTAATTTTAGTTATATTTATGACGTATACATTTTAAACTAATTCACACTTAAATTTCATTGAGTTGTTCCTTAATTCAACAGCTTTTTCATCTGCTATATCCGTAAAGAGACGGAAAGTAGTCAACAGACAATAGAAGAATTAAAACCATTTGTAAGTGCAAGTATAACATATGATATTTATGATATATTACATGTGGATTCATTAATTGCAATATTGACTTTTGAATTATTTATTGAAAAAATTGTAAAAAAAGCAAAAACTTAGTATGATTTTAAATTTTTTTAAAACTGAAAAATTATTACTACTTTCGTTGCATGAACTTTTAATGTAAACATAACGCAAACGTATATTAGTGCAGTCGTTCTAAACAATTTAATACGGGAAATGGAAAATATGAAACCAAATATAGAAGACCTAATAGCGGCATAACGTTAAACAATGAAAAGAAATTGGAATTACTTTTACAAATAAATATTAAACCTAGGAATCCGCTACATGCCATAGCTGATGAACGTTAATTAACGAACAAAAAATAATATATATAATAACTATCATACTTTTTTAGGTCATAACTTATTTACAATAACTAGATTTACTCTTTTTTTAATTTACAGATGCGATATTTCATACATTTAGGATTCGATGGTAGCAACTACAGTGGTTGGCAGAGACAAAAGGACACTCTGAACACGATTCAAGAAGTTGTAGAGCAAACGCTATCTCGGCTCTTTAAGAAAAGAGTACCCGTTTATGGTTGCGGTCGTACCGATGCTGGTGTTCACGCCAGTCAATATGTTATTCACATCGATCTTGATGAAGCTCCCGTATTCGATTTAAAATTTCGAATAAATAAAAACTTACCTGATAGCATTGCAGTTTTTGAAATTCTCACAGTTAATGAAAATCACCATTGTCGTTATGATGCTGTTGCACGTACCTACGACTATTTCATTCATTGGAACAAAAATCCGGTACTATCTTGTTACAGTTCCCTCTATGAGAATTTGGTGTTAGACTTCGACTTGATGAAAAATGCTGCGGCTCTTATCCTTGAAACTAGAGACTTTAAAATGCTGTGCAAGAAACCAGATTTATACCATAATACTTTGTGCCAGATAAGCAATTGTGAATTGTTTGTCAATGAAAAACAGGGGCGGTTGCGGTTCACTATCACCAGCAATCGTTTTCTACGAGGAATGGTTAGGATTTGCGTTTTCTTTTTGTTGGAAGTGGGGCGTGGTAATATGACTATAGATGAGTTTAAGGAAATTTTGAATCAGGAAAAAGATTTGAAAGAGAAGCGGCCAGCGAAACCGAATGGCCTTTTTCTCAGCAAGGTTGAGTATCCATTTTTGAAATTGAATGATTCACATAATTTGGTCAATATGTTGAGTGTTGGGTTGGAGTAATTGTAGCCTAGCAGAAATTAGAATTAAAATGGCTTTCTGATTAATTGGGTAAAAAAGCAGCAAACCTCAACTTTACAATTGAAGTATCAGACTATCTCGAAAAAAATGCCACAGAAATACAAAAGAAGAAAGGTCTTGATATTGCAGATTTTTTGTAAGAAAATTTGCATTGTGATTTATTCTCTTTGTAAGAAATATTAGTTTGTGTTTTGTATCATTCTCATTCTAAATTAAAAACTTCAAGTAATTGTTGAAATACTTTAT
>Ga0307989_1000792_pt1 | contig 18744 bp, 18 predicted proteins | sample EllFjometagen185_FD_203164 | JGI IMG/M metagenome (GOLD analysis project Ga0307989, IMG submission 203164) | Marine microbial communities from Ellis Fjord, Antarctic Ocean - #185 | ecosystem: Environmental > Aquatic > Marine > Unclassified | place: Southern Ocean | collected 2014-10-08
TGACATAATTAAAATTTAAGAACTAATTTTACTAAAAATTTTTACAAAAAAGAAGATTAATCGAAGTCTAGTTGTCTCATCACAATTTTACAAGTGAGACAAAATGAGACAGTTTTGGCTTGTCTCAGTGAAACGATTTGCGAGACAACTATTGATTTATCAGCTTCTACAAGGTGAGAATTAAACATAAAAAATGAGACAACTTTGCTTTTTTTAATCTGTCTCGGTGAGACAATCCGCGAGACAACTATTGAGTTAATGGCTTCGCCAAGGCGAGAATCAAGCACAAAAAATCAAAACTTTTTGACTCATAAATTTTGTGTTCGAAAAACGGGCTGAGACAACAGTTTAGTTATTGGCTTAGCCAAGGCAAAAAATGAATATAAAAATTTAGGGCTCTAATTTGCTCGATCGATCTGGCAGAAAAAAAACGCGAGACAACTATTGATTTATCAGCTTCTACAAGGTGAGAATCGAATATAAAAAATGAGACAACTTACTCAAGATTTAACTTTTCTGCCAAAGTGGGCTAAAATTTAGTTGATTTCGGAAAAGTTCTATTTTTAGAGTATCTGCGGAGTTTAAGAAGTTCCCTTAATCTTAATTTTCGGAACTTGGCGCCTAAAATCAAAATTTTTTAAATTTTCTAAAATGCACGAAAACACTGTTTTTAAAGCACGAGAGGGGGAATTTACAGAATTAGCAGATTCGTTTCGGGACTGGTTGCGAAACAGAAATCGGAGCGAACAGACAATTTTGCTTTATTTAGGTGTGCAAAAAATGCTCTTTTTGTATATTTTTCGGCAGGGTTTGGAGCTGTCTAAATTGCAGGAATCTGACATTGAAAAGTTCTTTGCAGGTATGGGTGTGCGTAGTAAAAACCTGACCGGAGCAACACGGGCGCTTTATCTTTCGGCTTTAAAGACTTTTTTTCGACATTTGGAACGAGCTGGGCGGATTAAAGATTCTCCGGTGAAAAACTTTGAGTGTCCGCGAGTGGAGAGTCGGGAGCCTCGGGTTTTTGCGGAGGAGGAGTATTTGCGTTTATTGGCTTCTGTAAGGAGTGATAAAAAGCACAACGCGATTATTGAGGTGTTCTTGCAGACGGGTTTGCGGATCTCGGAGTTGGTAAATTTGGAGTTGTCTGATTTGCAGCAGGATGGTGAGGGTATGGCGCGTTTGCTGGTGCGACAGGGAAAGGGGAGTCGGGATCGTCTAGTTGTGTTGCCGGAGCGCGCTCTGGGTGCTCTACGGGCTTGGTTGAGGGCACGGAGGGCGGAGGTTGGCTGTGAAAATATCTTTGTGTCGCGTTTTGCTCGGGCTTATTCTTCCCGAGGGATGCGGAAGTTGGTGCAGGGTATGTTTGCCCGAGCTGGTTTGCGTGATGCGAAGGTGCACACTTTGCGGCACACGTTCTGCACGCATCAGTTGCGGAAGGGGACTAATATTTATCTTGTGATGCGTCAGGCGGGTCATTCTTCTTTGTCTACGACGCAGAAGTACCAGCATTTGTTGGATGGCTGGGGTGAGGAGATTGCGAGGAATTCGTTGTGATAATTTTGTTTGCTAAAAAATGCGAAAAACAATTATTCTCGTTTTAGCTTTGATCTTCTTCGTGCTTTCCGTGTGGTGGCGGTATGATCGATCGATGGATTCTCAGTGGTTGGTTCTGCGAGCTTGTATGATTGAGGCGAATGGTGGGAGTGGGATTATTTCGCTGGATGTGGGTGCGGAGGTGTGCACTCCTCTGATACCGAGCTGGAGGAATTTTTTGCGTGATTTGATTTAGGCAGATAATCTAACTCACTCTTTTAACTTGAGCTATTTCAAGATGGTTTCAGTTTTTAAAGCTAGGGAAAATAAGTTTGCAGGGCGGCACAACACACACTCTTTGGATACGATCTTTCAAATGACAAGCATCATGTATAATGTGGTAGGGAAAAGACTTAAATATAACGATTTAATTGCATAAATAGGGATAATTTTTCAATTTCTATTAACTCAACCAATATGAAAAAGAAATCCTCAAACGAGAATTTACACAAGGCGAACAAGGCAAAAAAAGACGAGTTTTACACTCAACTAACCGATATTGAAAGAGAGCTTGGGCATTATAAAAAACACCTCAAAGGCAAGGTTGTTTTTTGTAATTGTGATGATCCCCGAGTAAGTAATTTTTTCCATTATTTTGCTTATAATTTTGAACACCTAGGACTAAAAAAATTAATTACAACTTGCTACAAAAGCCAAGACATGAATTTTTTTAGTAAAAATGAATCCCAAAGTGGGCTTTCCCTGGATTACAACGGCGATAAAAATAATAATAAAATTCCCGACATTGAAGAAATTGGGATTAAGCACTTAAAAGGCGATGGCGATTTTCGGAGTGCGGAATGTATCGAGCTTTTAAAGCAAGCTGATGTTGTAGTTACGAATCCACCTTTTTCTTTATTTAGAGAATATGTTACACAGTTGATCGAGCATAAAAAAAAGTTTGTGATTATCGGAAACCAAAACGCAATCACTTATAAAGAAACTTTTAAACTAATAAAAGAAAATAAAATGTGGCTTGGGCATAGTATTCATAGTGGAGATAGAGAATTTAGAGTTCCTAAAAATTATCCATTAAATGCAGCTAGTAGCAGAATTGATGAAAATGGTAATAAATATATTAGAGTTAAAGGAATTCGTTGGTTTACAAATCTAGACTACAAAGAACGCCACGAGGATTTAATCCTTTTTAAAACCTACAAGGGAAATGAAAAAAATTATCCGAAATATGACAATTACAACGCAATCAACATGGATAAAACAAAAGAAATCCCGAAGGATTACAGAGGGGCAATGGGCGTGCCAATTACTTTTATGGACAAATATAATCCTGAGCAGTTTGAGATTTTAGGTAATGAATATGATTTAAATATTAATAAAGGGCGTGGGTATATTGATGGAAAAAGAATGTACAGTAGAATTTTTATTAAAAATAAAAAACGTTAACCTTTTTAAAATGATGAAAATTAAATTTAAAGAAATCTCAATTAGGGATATAGCCAATGGCTATCTGAATAACAATGAGGAGGGTGTTGTTGGCTATGGAGGCAAGCTAAATATTCGCCCAAAATATCAAAGAGAATTCGTTTACAAAGATAAACAAAGAGATTCTGTAATAGAAACAATCAAAGAGGGTTTTCCTCTCAATGTAATGTATTGGGTAAAAAACGAAGATGATACTTATGAAGTTTTAGACGGACAGCAAAGAACTATAAGTTTTTGTGAATATGTGGAAGGCAAATTTTCACTTGACAAGATGTATTTTCATAATCTCACGGACACGGCAAAAGAGAAGATACTAAATTATAAATTGATGGTTTATGTTTGTGAGGGAAACGATGATGAAAAGTTAGACTGGTTTAAAATCATAAACATCGCAGGCGTAAAACTAACAGACCAAGAACTCCTAAATGCACTTTTTACTGGAACTTGGCTAACTGATGCAAAAAAACATTTTAGCAAAACTCTTTGCCCTGCTTATGATATTGCAAGTAAGTATTTAAAAGGTGTGACAATCCGACAGGATTATTTAGAAACTGCAATTAGCTGGATCAATGAAGGAGAAATTAAAGATTATATGTCAAAAAATCAGCCAAAGCCAAATGCAAATGAACTATGGTTGTATTTTCAGGGTGTTATTAATTGGGTCAAAGCGACTTTCCCAAAGCAACGCAAGGAAATGAAGGGCGTAAATTTTGGTGAGCTATACAATAAGTTTAAAGATCAAGCCCTGGACTCTGAGAAACTAGAAAAAGAAATAACAAAGCTGATGCAAGATGAATACGTAACCAAAAAATCAGGTATTTATTCTTATGTTCTAACTAGAAGCGAAAAATATTTAAATATTCGTGCTTTTTCAGATAACCAAAAAAGAGAGGCTTACGAGAAACAAAATGGAGTTTGTACAGACTGCAAAAAGTCTTTTGAGCTAGATGAGATGGAAGCAGATCATATTGATCCTTGGCATGATGGAGGAAAAACAACGTCGGAAAATTGCCAAGTGTTGTGCAAGCAAGATAATCGAACTAAATCAGGAAAATAGGCAGTCTTTATATTTTAACTACACAGCCTAATGACTAAAAATACTCAAGAAAAAAGAGAAACAAGGCTGAACAGCTAGATATTTTCCCAGACACTTCTAGAAAACACCACCACGGGCTTCACACGCTCTCGTTTTTCAGCGAAATCCGCGTAATCCGACAATCTGCGGTCAGATGACATTATCCGCCTCCTCCGTCTTCTGCACCTTCTTGCTCAGGATATAAGTCTGTCTAGCCGCAAAGATTATTGCCATGCCCATTGCCATGCCCCAAGTGCTGTTTTTTGTGAAATACCAGCCTGCTCCGCAAAAGATGACGATTAGGATTAGGGTTACAGAGAAGCCTTTTTTGGTTCCTTCATAGTCTTGGCTGGCCACTTCGTGAAGCGGTACGCCAGCTTTGATTTTGTGAGCGATGCGCTCGATTGCGAGGGGTCGGCCTTTGGCTAGTTTTAGGATTAGTTTTTCCGTGCGGTCGCTTTCTTTTAGCGAGTGACGGGGGATTAGTCGCCAGAGCATTTCGGCTGATTCTGCTTCGCTTAGCGGTTGAAAGTGGATTTGCGGTAGTCCCCACCAGACTCGGCCGAGGTACTTCTCTTGGGGTTTTAGAGCTGTGGTGGAGATGATGATGACGGCTCGATCGATGATCACATCGAAAAGCGGCCGGAGAGCTTGAGTGGCTTTTTCGAAGTGGTCGAAGATGATGATGGGTTTGCCGTTCTTGGGTCTGATCGGTCGATTGCGACGATCCCTAGGGTCTACGAGTTCTTTTATCCAGTGGACCAGCTGATCGATCCGACGAGTTGGGAGCTTGTAGCTTTCGAAATCACCGCCAGATTCTTTGATTTTCTGCTGTATTTTGGGATCTAGCTTTTTGATTATCAGCTCGAGATTAGCCTTCACCTGATTAGAGTACTGCAAATAAACGGCTTTACGAGAGAACTGGCGAGCGATTTGTTGGAGCACATGAGACTTGCCGATCCCCGGCGAGCCTAGACAGATGCAGCCACTTTCGGACTGGATAGCTGTTTCGATTTTCTCTTTTTCGAGCTCGTGTCCGATGGTAAATTCTATCATTTTGATGCTCAGATTTAGGTCATAAATTGACCTAAATAAATTAGGTCAATTTGTATCCCCCATTTGGTTCGATGCTTAAATAAAAGATGTCCTTTAATTGTTGCGCGAGTCTTATACTCTACAAGAATAGTAACGGAAGCTCGTAACGGCTGTCAATTCGCGCCAGATTGTCTCACCGAGACAGAAAATAAAACCTGCTCTCGTGCTATTTATTAAGGTGTTTGCTTGATTTTTGTCTCACTAGTTGTCTCACGTATTGTCTCATTTTTGTCTCGGAAAGCAAAGCTAGTTTGCAAAAAAACAACAACCTTTCACCTTGCCAAAGGCAAGAAGTACCTAAGTTGTCTCATTTTTTTTGTGAGACAACTTTCGTTCTAATATCTGTTTTTATAGCCTTAGGCTCGTTTTTTTTAGTTGTATTGTCTCGCTAGTTGTCTCACCTTGTCTCGGAAACTTTGCACATTCTGACTCTTTTTTGATTAAAAATTTGCTCGGTTGTCTCACCCTTTTTGTCCGCCTTCGGCGAACTTTTGCTGTGCTCGCTTCGCTCGCAAAAACCACTTCCCACCTTCAGTGATTCCGGAAGATTCGCTTGGAAAGTTTGATCTCATCTGCTACAATAGCAGTATCTCACTGTCGCACACTGGAAGCGATAAACGACCTTCTGCAAAGAGGGTCGTTTTTTTAGTCAGTTTGCCCGCCTGCGGCGGACTTTCTAATCACGCGAAACTCTATTTAGAAAGCTTGATAAACATTCCGCCCCGAGGGCACGAAATGTTATCTAAAAAAAATAACCCGTAAAGGTAGAACCACTTTATAAAAACTAAGGAGGTCTCCACCTTTACAGAACATTTTTTTTAGATGTGTTTGGTATGCCCACGGGGCTGCTTCTGGTGAGTGCGCGACGGTGAGACGTAGAGCGTAGGTAGGTTCGATTCCTCTCAGCCCCTCACTTTTTTTTGGGCTCCATTCCCCTTGTGATCGATCTCGCTGTTTAATCACCAACTCACTAAACGCAGCACTTCACCTTTTATCAAGAAAAAGATGTCCCCCTCAGCTTCCCCCCTATTTCTCAACAACTCGCCGCCCTTAGGCGCGTTCGCGTATGTCTCCGCTACGGCTACGACCGCTCGCGCCTCCACCAACCCACTCCGGCTTCTTTTCATCAGTAACTCACTAAACGACGACAAAACGCCCCTATCTAGCCACTCACAAAGTTCAGCATCCGCTTGACCCCCCAGCTCTGTTTGCGCCTGCGGTCTAGTTGTCCCTGCTTCACCTGCCCCCCGCCTTGCCCCCACTGGGGCACGGGGGGCTTATTAGGTGAGTGATGCTAGAATTATCACGATGAAAAAGAAAAAAATCCTCATCGTCGAAGATGAAAAACCCCTTGCCGATATCTACGAGGAAATTCTTACTGAAGTTGGCTATGCCATTAAGACGATTAGCTCAATCAAAGACGCCAAAAAAATAGCAAAAACTTTTGCGCCAGATTTGCTTTTGATCGATCATGGTTTGGGTAATGAGCACGAGGAAAACGGAGTAGAAGGATTACCAAAACTAAAGAAACTTTTTCCTAAAGCGATTCATATTATTCTCTCGAATTATCTTTGGTGTGATGTTCAAAGAATGGCTGCTCAGGGGAATTACAAAAAGAACCTGGAAATGATAGATGGTTTTTGGCACAAGCTGGATATTCTCAGTGAAGAGCTAATCGAAAAGGTGGCTGAGGTTTTGAAGTAATTTAGCGCTGAGGGATCCGGACACGAAAAACAGCCCCTTTCCCCTCAGGATTATCCTCGCACCAGATCTTACCCTTATGGAGTTCCATGATCTTTTTGCAGAGGTAAAGTCCTAGTCCGATGCCGTTGCCGTCTAGGATGTGGTTGCTACGGAATTTATCGAAAATGATTTCTTTGGTTTTTTCAGGTACGCCACAACCGTTATCAAATACGGAAATTATGATGTTTCTATTCTCGGTTTTTAGCTGGATGGTGATTGCTCCGGTGCCATCTTTGGGTACGAATTTTATGGCGTTGGTGATGAGGTTCTGGATTACTTGGCGAATTTGGACAGGGTCGATGTTTAGCTCTGTTTTTTCTTTGAGCTTGTTGTCGTAGTGGATGGTGATGGATTTCGCTTTAACAATTGGTTTAATGTCTACGTAGGCTTCTTGCATGAATTCTTGAATGTCGGTTTCCTTTAGGTTTAATTTAATTTTATCGTGATCATGATGTTGGATTTCGAGTAATCGTTTGATTAAGCTAATAAGTTTTCTGATGGCTACATTGGCACTAGAAAAGTATTTTTTTGTTTTATCGTCTTCTAACTTTTTTTCCAATACGGACATGTACATGGAGGCGACGTTGGCGGGTGTGCGGAGCTCATGACCGCTGGCGGCGATGAAGTCAGATTGTTGATCGAGTAGTTTTTGCATTTCTTTATTCTGGACTTTGAGGGCTTTGGTTTTGGTAGCGATTTCTTTTTGGAGTTCAGAATTATACAAAATATTAGTCAAAGCAAAACTCAAGTGCGAACTAATTTTTTCCAAAACATCAATTTCCTCTTTGGAATAAAGAGCACCAAAAGGTTTTTTGCCAAGAACAAAAAAACCAATAAACGATTTAGAAGTGCGAAAAAGCGGAATACATATTTCTCCGAGAGACACCAGCTCTTGCGCCAAATTATCTGACACTTTATGCCGACCCCTTAAGTATGGAATTTCCTTAGTGACCAATAAGTCACGGTTAGCTCTATCTTCATAATAATTCACGAGATGTGAATATTGTTTCCTAGTTTCACTATCAAGTGCAACTATATTGGCAGAGCTTATAAAAAGATTCTCGCAAAAAGTTGTATTGATATTTTGCTTAAACTCTTCCATCGTAGTGTAAACAGTATTTTTTTCGCGAAAGTCAGCAATAATTTGCTCAAAGTGTTCGACACTAGTCGAACCAAAAAAGCGGTAAAAAAAACGAGAGTTAAAAAAACGGATAATTGTGAGAAAAGAAAAAACGGAGAAAATAACTGAGAAAACATTGAAATAGAAGTGTAGTGCTGTATCGTGGTGGGCGTCTTTGAGTAAGGAATGAAATATTTCATGTAGAAAATTTATAGCCATGGCTGTTACAAAAACGGCAGTGGTATTTTTGAGGATCTTGGAAAAACCGGTTTTAATATTAAAAAGACGGTGTTTGACAATCGCATAGGCGGTTGTCATCACATAAAATGACGATAGGATATTTAGATATGGTGGGAAATTTATATCGTAAAATAAACAGAAATTCGTTGATCCTGCGGTAAAAGTTATTACGCTTCCGATTATGATGTACTTTATTTGCTGTCTTTTTATATCTGTGTGTTTTTCGTAGTGCACGAATAATAGACAGACTGAGTAAACGATGAAGCCGAGCCATATCGCTAACCAGAGGTGATACAGTACGCCAGGCTCTCCCCAGTAAGCCACTGAAAATTTGGGAACCATGTCGGCTATGAAAAACTTTGATTGAGAAAATAGCAAAAAAATAAAATTTATAATGTAGCCTCCAATAATTATTTTTTTGTGTTTTTCAATGATTTCCAAAAAAGCGCAGATGAAATGAAAATGTGCTACGGCTATAAATATAGCTGGTACATGTAGTAGCCTAAAAGACAAAAACGTAAATTCCCTATCTAGAGGATCTAAGGGAAAAAAATATCCTAAAGACCACAAACTCATAGAAAGACAAAATACTACAAAAGTTTTTCCTAAAACACTTTCTCTATTTCTCAAAAACACCAACAACCCCAGTGTGGTTATTGTTGCAAAATTAAATAAAGCGGTAAATATGAGCCATATATACACTGTCTTCAATTAAGTTAAGGCACTACAACTTCTAACACACTTTGACTGTCGGCAAATGATCTTGTTTCAATGTTGTCTGAAGGTATTTTATTGTTATTTATACCTAGAGCAATCTCCTTACACTGCTCTGGACTTCTTAGCCCTAGTTGTCCTGCGAATGTAAAGTGCCAATTTTCCGTAACCGCTAAATATTTTCGATCAGCTTCTGCTGAAAAGTTACAGTAGTGCAATCTTCCACCTCTATAAGTTACAGCTAAGCTAGAATCGAAAAACTCACTCCAAATTTTATCACTAGCGTAAGTTAACAATCCAGAACTATAGCTTCCATGATTTGGTGGAAAATGGTTAATCATTTTAAAAACGTTTTGCTTAATCAAAGCAACGTTATCCAAAAATCCTTTCGGGAAATCTTTCACGTATCTTAGTGTTTCCATCGTCTTCTGTGCACTTCGAATTGCATGATCCTTGGTGTCGTAAAAGTTCATCTTTAGCTTGTTTAGTCGATTTAAATCATATCCTTCACGCGCCAAAAGAAGAATGTTGGCGAAAACATCATATCCTGAGCCACTAGCATAATTTTCCAGTATGATTTCTTCTTCGTCTCCAAAAGTATCAAGTGCCGATTTCAAAAATCGTGGCATTTCTTGAACTAACCTTAATATTACCGCCTCAGCAGCTTTTCTACTGTCATGAAGCTCACACCATTTTTCATTAAATTTTGGATAAGGGAAGCGATCAAGCAATGTGTGTGTTTGCTTGCCATACTTGCTGGCCTGCAACCAGGCTATTCTTTCACAATCGCCAGGACCACCACCGAGATGATTGTGAGCACGCCCTATTTCTGTATAGCAAGACAGAGCAGGTCCGAGGGGAAGCACCACAGTATCTATGTACTGCTCAGGAGTAATCGTGCCACTTTTAGCATGATCGTATATCGTGTCACATATTTTTTCTATTTTTGGATATTCATCTTCTGTCGGTCCACCTTTGCTTACTTGATGCTCTAAATGATCAGCTATGTCTTTCAACTCACCTTTTTGAGGTGAGCTTTCCTTGTGGTCAAACTCTAAATCTTTAGTGGGATAAAAAAGATTTGCCAGATTGCTTCTAGCAACATCACGCCTTCTTTTGACCTCAGGGACTAAGAAGTTCCCATTTTCGTAACCATCTAGATCCTCATTAGCTAAGGCGAACATTCTTCGTGTATCGTCTTGAGACATGGATGCCAAATCTACACCTTTTAAATGCTCATTATATTGACTTAGGGCATTTCCATAAATAACTCTTTGTATTTCACGATAGTTGCTCGCAAAATGTTTGTAATCAATTGTTCCTGCAGAGGCATTTTTTTCCAAAGCAAGACTGTTTTTAATATCTGGATGAGAGTAAATGAAATCACTAGCAATTTCATTCCACGGAAATACAGTACTCTGTTCCGATGATGCTAGTGCAATAAGACCATCTTCACAGCTACGCCCGTCGACATTCCACACAAAAGCGCTTCTGCTTTCGCATTTTTGCATGAAATGAGTTCGAGACTCTTGAAAGAGATTAATCATGAAACAGCAGTCTAAGAAAGCCAAAAAAGAGATAACTTTGTTATCATCCGGGCAGTTTGTCAAACCTTGCGAAGCAAGACTTAACTAAAGTTTAACTTCTTTTCACGTCCTTCACCAAAAATTCCGCCAGCTGTTGCAACGCCTTCGGCTTAACGCAAATCCGGACAGTCATATCCAAACACGATGGAGGCGAAAAACTAATGTGGACGAAAGGGCTCTCCACACTAGGCACCGTCTCCACCTTACAAAAAAAGTCCGCCGTTCGGAGGTAGCGAGAACTAGGTCGCAGATCAGGGTGTTTATTGGGCATATGAGACAAATAACAACAGGTGTTGTTAGTATACACCACTTGTTGTGTCTTTGGTAGTGTGTAAAATTAACGCTTTGAAAAAACTCCGTTTATTTAACGAAGAGCTGATTAGACTACTTGAATTACACCAGCTCAAACCTGCCCAGTTAGCCAAACGCGCTGGTCTGCAGTCTTCCGTGATCTACGATCTAAAAAGCAAAAGCAAGCGTCGTAATCTCGGTGAAGAGTTGTTCGTCAAAATTCTACGTAAAGGTTTTCAATATTCTGAAAAAGAAACTCAGAAAATTTTCACTGCGGCAGTGTTGAAAAAATATTTTAAAAATATTAATTAATTTCGGTCAGATGAATTACAAAAAAATTGGTTGGCGCTTAATTCTTATACCGTTCGTGATAATGGCAACTGTGCTCGTCTTAGCTTTTCTAACAAACCTTCTTTTTGATGTTTTTAGCTCTAGCCCAAAATCACTAGATGTTGAAAATTTAGACTGTACAAATTGGCAAATTGAACAAGGTCTTTGCGCTACAGGACAAGAAAAAATGACCCTAAACACAATTAATCTGACCTTGTTTTTTGTTGGGCAGATTTCCTTTTTTTCTACCATTGTTTGTCTACCAATAGGCATCTGGTACGTTACTAGAAAAACTAACGCCAACCACAAATGAATCGCCAAGAACTCATCAACACCCTCGCCAAAAAACTCGACTTTAGTAAACGGCTCACATCTGAAGTTCTGAGTGGTCTTGTTGCCGTTATCAGCGAAGAGCTCAAGAAAGGAAACGACGTCACAGTGACCGGCTTTGGTACCTTTCGAGTGAGCAAGCGAGCAGCCCGCGACGGAGTCAGCCCCCGCGACCCAAAACAAAAAATCCGAATCCCAGCCTTAAACGTTCCGGCTTTCCGCGCTGGAAAAACCCTAAAAGAGGCGATCAGGGCTTAGGTTTTCGCCACCCCCTCGGTCGCGTCGGTGGCTTCCGGAATGCTGACAGCGAGCGGCTCACTGTTTTTTCAGCCTCCTCCTTTTCTCCATCTTTACCGAATGCCACCTCGTGCGATCGCGGGTCCGGCTTTGTTATGCTCCGTTGACATCATCGCCAAAAACGACGATAATGGACACATGCAAACATATCCAGGAGGAAAGGGCGGAGGTGGGGTGTATCAAAAAATAATCAATTTAATCCCACCACATCAAACCTACATTGAAACACACTTAGGCGGTGGTGCGATCATGCGCTACAAAAAACCAGCTATAAAAAACATAGGCATCGATATTGATTCAATCGTAATTCAAGACTGGCGAAAAAGAAATTTAAGTACAAAATTAATTCAATCAGACGCAGTTGAATATCTTAAAAAATATAAATTCAAAGGCGATGAGCTTGTTTATTCAGACCCCCCTTATTTACTAGAAAGTCGTCGCAGTCGTCGAATCTATCGTCACGAATACACAAAAAAACAACATTTTGAGTTATTAAAATGCTTAAAGTCGCTACCCTGCAAAGTCATGATTTCAGGTTATTGGTCGAAGTTATATTCAGACACTTTGGCAAACTGGTCGTCGTTTTCTTTCCAAGCTCAAACTCAAAACGGAACCGCTGTTGAGTGGGTTTGGTTTAATTATCCTCAACCGACAAAACTGCACGACTATCGTTTTTTGGGCGATACGTTCAGAGAGCGAGAACGAATCAAACGAAAAAAAATGCGGTGGGTCAAAAAACTAGAATCTATGCCTAGGCTGGAACATCAAGCCTTATTAGACGCCATGGATACGGCCTTCGTCCATAATCGTCAATTATGACGAGGATGGCCATTATCGTTAATTATGGCGAGGGAGTACTAATTTCCGCTTAAGTGGATCGATCGATCAAGGTCATCCTGAAATCAGGCGAATCAAGGTTTGAACAATCACAACTTTTTCACCGCTTTTTTAATTTTAGATTCGCTCGGTAGCTTCGTTTTGTATTTAGCTACAAAAATACTTTTTTCTAATCCATCTAAAGCGTAACGCATTTCTTCTTTCCCTGCGTCTTTACAAATCAAAAGCCCAATCGTGTCTTTTTCAAAAGCGTATTGCCTGTTGTGTCTGTAATAACCCACATATTTATTCATCTGCCCTATGTCTCGAGCGTCTATCTTATGAATTTTCAAATCAATAAGAATCACACAGGGTATGCTTCTGTTATACAAAACTAAATCAATAAAATGGGTTTTGCTGTCAATTGTTATTGGCACCTGTCTTCCCACAAAAGAAATATCGCTACCTAGCTCGTTTAAAAATGGTTCGATCTTCATTATCAATTGATCCTCTAGGTCTTTTTCTTTTTTGGTGAATTTGTCATCTACGAAAGTAAAATCATATGTATCCTTAAATAATTCTGGCGTTTGGGCCAAGGGCAGTTCTTTCCGTAAAACTTTTTCGATCTCCTCTGTCGATGTTTTTATGTACAAATTATTTTTTATTTCCTCTCTTAATTTTTCTACACTCCAAGAGTTTTGAGCAATTTTGTTTTGATAAAATAGCTTTTCTTTTTCGTCCTCAACTTTAGACAGGTACCTAAAATGGCTCCAGCTCAATTGTGAACAGAGCATGTTCACAATTGGAAAGGCCTTATAAAAAAGCATGGTGTCATACAAAAGCCTTTTATCAATTTTCAGATCGGCTGATAAATTTTTGATTAAATGCAAGCCATAATCCGCCCGTTTATGTTTCAGTTCTTCTCGAATTATCCGCTCTCCTATTTGCCAATAGGTTTGAACTTTTAGATTATCTACTGCTTTATAAGCTGAATGCAGCCCTTTATCTACAATGCTCTTCAGCTCATGAAGTAGGTTCTTGTAGTCTTTGTTGACGATCAGTGCGTTTTTTTTCTTCATTGTCATGCGTTTCATTATACCGCGTTTTCCAGCCCTCGCCGTCCCCCGTCGCGTCGGTGGCTTCCGGAATGCTGACAGCGAGCGGCTCACTGTTTTTTCAGCCTCCTCCTTTTCTCCATCTTTACCGAATGCCACCTCGTGCGATCGCGGGTCGGCTTTGTTGGCATTATTTTTGCAACAAAGAAGGAAAACCATCCATTTTAAGCAAAAAGATTATTGCCAATAAATTAAATAAAGCAATTATAATAGTTGCTCGTTTTATTAGCCTATTTTCAAGATATTCCCACAATAACCATTCTCTAAAAATAAAACTTAAAAGGCTAACGATTATCGCTAGCCCGACCATTGCTTCAAGCACCCCATTATTGACATCTTTTTCAAAAAGTAAAACACCAAATGCTCCTAATATCATTCCCATTCCATAAGAAAAAAGAGAACCGCCACTAGTGTTAAAAATGATCGATTTTTTTTTAGAAACTTTACTAATGTTCCAAATGTATACAAAAACAGCAGATAACCAAAAAACTATTGATGCCAATAACGATATTATTGTTATGTTGTATGGAGAATGAATATCGTATACCTGTATTAAAACGGGAAACAAAAAACCCATAATGACTCCAATATTATTAAAAAACAACCACCATTTGTTGTGGAACACATAAACAACATTATATCCTCCAATCGCGACATGTGAGCCATCTTTCATTAATAAGTTGATTATATTTTTCTTATAAGTATCAAATATTAGCTTGTCTAAAGTGAACTTTCCAGACTAATCCGACAGCCCCCCGACCACCGCCCCCATCACATGGGAGCTTTTCCGTTTCAGTGGATCGATCGATCAAGATTCCGGCAAAGGTTCATCCAACACACTGAAAAGAATTTTGATTTTCACCTTCCCGACCGTAGAGTTCTCGAGAGAAATTTTGCGAACTTCAGCAGCGAAGGAAGCGCGAATTTCTTTGGGGGCATTTTTATCTCGTAGGGCGGTCAGGTCTGATTCGAGTTCTTCTTTTTCAGCGACTACCTTTTTCCATTCCAGCCCACGTCGATTTTTCAGAGAGGTTTCTTTCACACGGGCTGTTTCGATTTCGGCTGGGACCTTTTGAATTTCCAGTTCGAGTTTTTCGATCTCCGCCAGCAAAGCAGATATTTCTCTGCCGGCTTTGCTCTCGTCGACGCTGTCTTGCTTGTGTTGCAGTTCAGCAATTTTATTTTCGCGCTCGAGCGCGAGAGCTTCGCACTTCTCTTGAGTGGTCTCTAGTTCGTGTTCCAGTGAGGCAGTTGGTGCTTCGCCCGTATTCAAAACCTCTAGATCGAGGCGAGCTAGTTCTAGATTACGTTCGGCGGTGAGTGTAGATTTTCCAGCTGCTCTTTTTTCGGTGATCTCCCTTTTTAAAAAACTAATTCTCGTCTCAAGTTCTTTCTTTTTGTTCGCGATGCCGTCAGCTGTTTTAGTCGCGGTGATTTCATTCTCGACACTTGTGACCTCGCCATTACACTTCTCGATTTTGGCATCGTAGCGATCAGAGAGCGTCTTTGCTTCGAGCTGATAGCTTTTGGCTTTCTTCTGGCTTTGTTCGCTCAGTGCCTGTTGAGTGGCGATTTTTTGGTTTAGCTCATCGATCTCATTGCGGATCTCCTGCTCACGGAAATTTGCTAGATCAGCGGTGTGCGTTTCAGCTGATTTCAGATCAGCAGTTAGCGCCTGCACAGTCGCACGATTAGTGATAGCAAAGTTTCCCCGAGCAATCTTCTCTTCTAAAAAATCCACTGAGTTGTCGTCAGCTGATGCGGCGGTCGTTGCCAACACCTGCCCTAGCTGGACTACGTCACCCGTTTTAATCATTAGCTGGTTGAGATTATCTAGCTCGATCGTTTGCTCGACGATGCCTAGTGTCTGCTCTTCTCCGCTCTGCGCAAAAGAAAGCACTGAGCCTTTCACAAAACGCATTGTGGCATTGACCCCAGGGCGAGTAATTCCGATGGCGTGACTTAAAATTACGGTGAGAATTCCAAGCAAAACCCATTCTGAAACTGAACCTGTCTTGATGCGATAATTGGCGTCTCCGGGGAAATAATAAAAAGTTCTACTGGGCCAAAAAAGTGGCACTCCGCTCTTGGTCATCATGTCAGAAACCAAGTGGGACAAATAACCAAAAGAAAACGCCAACCACCAAGCTGGTTCCGCAAAAAACAGCGGAAACATTAAGAGGGCAAAAAAGAATAAACCCAAAAACGAATGTGTTTGTTGGCGATGTCCCCAATGTAAAAAAATTCGAATGCCCCACGAAATTGGAAAAAGAACCCGACCAATCGTTGAGCGTGGTTCGTCAATATCTGGCATCAGGGCGCCTAGGGCTAGGAAACATAGTGTCCCATAGCTCAAAAATTCGACACTGATACCGACTGTAAAAAAATACCAAAGCACTGCGGCGAACGAAAAATGAGTGGCGGCGATCATAAAAATTAAATAGCTTGGGCGTCTTGTTCCAGATATTTCACTAGCGAAATATCTGGCAATTCCTTGATGCCATATTTCTTTTTCAGGTTTTTGATTTTTTTAGCTAAAACTTCTGACGACGGTGTTTTGCGTCCTTCTCTTTTACGTTGTGTTTGCCACCACTGGGAATAATCGAGGAGTGCACTTTTCTCGTTCTCTGGGAGCATTTTAGCCTGCTCCTCGGCCATCTCTTGGGCGTGCTGGGCTCTTCTCTCTTCGGACTTCTTGTTGGCTGTCTGCTTGATCACTTTTTCTTTTTCAGATTTTTTAGCAGCTAGGTAGTCGACTGGTATTTCGGCATTCTTGATCATCATGGAATAAAAAAACTTGGCTGGTTCTCGAATCTTCTGAGTGCCTTTTGTGTAGGAGATGTATTGGATGGCACGAACATATTCATACATTTTCAAAACACTTGGCGAGCGATCGCGGGCGATGTGATTTTTGATTTGTTGTAAGTAGCTGGAATCTTTGACGTGTTTCTCGATCCACTCGGTGAGTTTTTTGAGGGCAAGTTCTTTGGTTTTATTTTCTTCTGGGTTTAGTTTTTCTTGTGCCACAGTGGCGAGTAATTCATGATTTAATCCGTACATGTTGCCTCGTCCGCGCTGGCCTTTTCTTGTGAGAGTGATGAAGCCTCGACGGAGCATTGATTTTTTTCCAGCCTTCAGGGCACCTAGAGAAACTCCTGTTTGAGTGGCAATTGTTGAGAGTCCCACTTGATAATGCACCTGACTATAATTGAGCATTTTTTTTAGCAAAAAAAACGTGCAAATTATCTCTCCCTTGCACATGGCAGGAACTTCATTTAAAATGCGCGCAGGAATTCTTAAAAAGGAAATTCCTTCTAAAATATTTTCTTTACTCATTGCTGTGAGTTGAGAAGCGTAAACGGAAAAGAGCTGTTACTTCCTCAAGCGTAGCTCTTTTTTGTTTTAGCTAATAAATTAAAATTTTTGAAACTTGGTTGTTCTGTGTTGTCCCCCACGCCAACGTGTAGGTTTTGTTTTTTCATAAGCTCTGTAATTTCATTAAGTGTAAATCGCTGATCTTTAAACTTACTAACATGGCGCCATTCACGCAAAGTAGCTTCAACATCAAAACGTCGCCAAGCTCGCGGACCAATACCGACTTTTTTAAACGCGCTTAAAATACCCAGCACACAATAATCATGCATCGTGCCACGTGTCATGTAGGTTTCCTTTCCATTTTTCCTTTCTTCTTGGTTAATAATTTCGGCCATTTCCGTGATGGTTGCAAATATTAAACTCATAAAAAAATTTTAATAATCTATAATTTAAGGGCTTGATGGATGTTTCCTAACACCTGACATTTTACTTTTTTTTTAAGAAAAATCAAGAAAAGTGTCTTGCTGTAGTTTTAGTCTCATTTTTACGTAATAAAAAAAATAAAAAAAATACATGCAGTGCATGCATTAAATCTATTGCTTATATATCTAATATAAGAGGGTCAAAAAATGACCCATATAGAGGGTCAAAAAATGACCCATCTAATTAAGAGATAGGTCAAAAAATGACCCATCTCTTTTTCGATATTTTCCTCTCTTAAAATTTCAAAATTCCCCGTGAAAAAACAAAATAAATAAGCCAGCCAATAATCCAAACCCCCAAAGTACCAACCGAAATCCACTTTTGAATTCGCTCACGACGCAGATTTATCCCTAAAAATTCCCGATCTTTATTTAAAAGCTCATTATCTTTTTGAAGCACCACCTTCTCATTTTCCAGCCGACCAGTCTTTTCAGCCAACAACAACCCAGCCTCACTCTTTCCTCGCTCATAAGCCGAATTTTGCCAATTAGCTAACACGTCTCGCGGTAGTGTAATCACCTCCTTCTTTTTTTCCTCAAGCTCTTGATTGATTTCTCCGTTCGCGATCACGGGATCCCCTATCGTTTCCCCGAGATTTTCCTGAATGCATTTTTCAATACTAAGTTTTTCAAAAGACATCGTGTTATTTCTTTTACGTGAACGAACCTTCTTCTCTTTCGCCCAACGATAGAGCGTCTGACGGGACACATTTTGGTGTTCGCTGAGAAGTCCCAAGGCCTCCTTCACCGTGATGTAGTCTCCGGCTGACATAATTAAAATTTAAGAACTAATTTTACTAAAAATTTTTACAAAAAAGAAGATTAATCGAAGTCTAGTTGTCTCATCACAATTTTACAAGTGAGACAAAATGAGACAGTTTTGGCTTGTCTCGGTGAAACGATTTGCGAGACAACTATTGATTTATCAGCTTCTACAAGGTGAGAATCGAATATAAAAAATGAGACAACTTTGCTTTTTTTAATCTGTCTCGGTGAGACAATCCGCGAGACAACTATTGAGTTAATGGCTTCGCCAAGGCGAGAATCAAACACATAAAATCAAAACTTTTTGACTCATAAATTTTGTGTTCGAAAAACGGGCTGAGACAACAGTTTAGTTATTGGCTTAGCCAAGGCAAAAAATGAATATAAAAATTTA
>Ga0307989_1000793_pt1 | contig 18741 bp, 19 predicted proteins | sample EllFjometagen185_FD_203164 | JGI IMG/M metagenome (GOLD analysis project Ga0307989, IMG submission 203164) | Marine microbial communities from Ellis Fjord, Antarctic Ocean - #185 | ecosystem: Environmental > Aquatic > Marine > Unclassified | place: Southern Ocean | collected 2014-10-08
TCAGCGATATTAACAGCTCGTTCACTGGTTGAGAGCTGAGAACCGACGTTAATCATAACGACATTTTTTTCTTGTGCTCGTTTTATCACTTCAGGATAGTCATCTTTGAAGTCGCTGAAATTTAGGTGTGCATGTGTATCAAATAGCATATTAAATTAGACTTTTTATCCGCTTCATCGCTTCTGGAAGCAGTGGCATAAATATATAAGAAGCTTTTAGTAACAAAACAGTAATGATTGAACTTTGCATCTGTGTCAGGAGCCATTGATTGAGTGGATATTTACTAAGGAAGTACATCACGACTGTTAAAACCAATATTCCTTCGAGTAAACCTAAAACTGCTCCAAGCAAACGATCAAATGATTGCAAAAAGGGTACTATTGAAATTAATTGAAATATTTTTCCTAAAATCCAGAATGACAAACCAACAATTTTTAGAATTATAAAGAAAATTACTAGAAACGAAATAAAGTTTGAAAGATTGTTCCCTCCGAGAAAAGAACCTAGAAGTAAATAAAACTTTCCAGCAATCACAGTTGCCACAATTATTCCGAGAATACCCCCCAAGGTCTCTAAAAATCCTTTTCTAAAACCCCAAAGCGCACTCAATAAAATTACTCCGAGAAGTATATAATCAAGTGTGTTCATTTTTGTTTTTGTTTATTCTGCTTAGCAGAAAGACTTATTAATTATGAAAATAGGCTCCACATCTTTAATAGACCATGGAGCCGTAATGACAATATGCAATTATTTACGAAGAAATAGTGGTTCGCCTTTTTCAAGAGTTGTCCCAGCTTTTAGCAATCCGGTCTCCTTCAGTTCGGCTAAAGTTTTTTGCTTTTCATCCGTAATACTAAGTTTTTGCCAGATACTTTCTGCTGTTTCTGGTAGGTATGGCAATATCGCGTATGACAAATGCCTGATTAGTTCGAGTAAATTATACAACACTTCTGCTAATTTGTCTTTGTCGGTTTTCGCAAGTGCCCATGGTTTATGTAGATCTACATAACCGTCGCAGAACTTTACTAAATCTAATATGTGTCCGATATTTTCATATAGCTTTAGATCAGAAAAGTGTGCATCGTATTTGTCCCAGAAATCAGCCACTGCAAATTCAGCTGAGTACTTACCGGCAGGCACTTTGTTGTCAAAATATTTTTCTGTCATTCCTAAAACACGACTAACTAGATTTCCAATTCCGTTAGCTAAATCAGCATTGTATTTTGCAACGAATTCATCTTTCTTGATATCACCATCGTTTCCGAAATGGAATTGTGACAAGATTAAATATCTGGCTGCATCTGAACCGTACTCAGAAACCAAATCAATTGGATCGATACCGTTTCCTAAACTTTTGCTCATCTTCTCTCCATCGATTGTAAAAAAACCGTGGATGAATAAACTTTTTGGAAGCTCAAGCCCCAAAGATAGAAGCATAGCAGGCCAAATAGTCGCGTGAACACGGAGAATATCTTTGCTCATTAATTGAACGTTGGCTGGCCACATTGATGGAGCCGAACCTTTTTCTCCTGTCCAATTAAGAATAGTAAGGTAGTTCAAGAATGCATCACTCCAGACGTAGGCAGTATGTTCTGCATCCCATGGAAGTGGAATTCCCCATTTCACATTTTTTCGTGAGAATGAAATATCTTTTAAACCTTCTTGTTTGTAGAATTGAACAATTTCATTTTTTCTTTCAACAGGATTAATTTCGAATTCATCACTTTCAATTCTCTTCAAAAGTTCATCTTGATATTTACTCATTTTGAACATGTAAGTATCTTCGCTTATAATTTCTGGTTCAACTTTGTGATCAGGACATTTTCCTTCGACTAAATCTTTTTCACTTTTGTATTGTTCACAACCGCGACAATACAGACCTTCGTATTTTCCGAGGTAAATATCGCCATTGTCATACATTTGTTGCAAGGCATTTTGGACTGCTTTCATGTGACCTTCTTCTGTCGTTCGGATAAAGCGGTCATGAGAAATATTTAGATGATCCCAAGCCAATTCAAACTTAGCCGCAACTTCGTCAGTGAAAGCTTGTGGATCCTTTTTTTCTTCTAGTGCTTTTTCTTCAATCTTCGCGCCATGCTCATCTGTTCCTGTTGCAAAAAAAGTTTCTGTGCCTATCATTCGATAATAGCGAGCCAGGACATCGGCGGCGATTGTGGTGTAAGCGTGACCAACGTGTGGTTGGCTGTTTACGTAGTATATTGGAGTTGTTACGTAGAATTTGTTCATATTTTGTGATGCTAATCTGCGAATACTACTAATTATTACTAATACTGCGAATTAGAAATTGGAATTAAGAATTATGGGTTATGAGTTACCCAACTTCGCTAAAGCTTCAGCCTTCACCAACAGTCTTCGTTGAAACTTCGACCGTCAAGAGGTTACGGCTGACTGGACGACGGGCAAGAGGGTTAAGGATAATCAATAAAGCATTGCAGAAAGTGCAGGTACTTTATTTTGAGGAAACGATGACGACGAATTCGCCTTTGTACATATCTTCTAGTTCGGAGATAACTTCTGGGGTTGTTCCTCGGTAAACCGTTTCGAATTGTTTTGTTAATTCGCGTGCTACTACAATTCTTCTATCTCCAACAAATTCCTTCATTTGTTCGAGTGTTTTTATAATTCTATGAGTAGACTCGTAGAAAGCTACGGTTATTTTTGACTCTTCAATTTGTTTAAATGTTTTTGTTTTGCCCTTGTGGGGCATGAATCCTAAAAACAAAAACTTATCAGTTGGAAAACCTGAAATACTTAGAGCTGTTGTAATAGCTGAGGCTCCTGGCATTGGAATAACTTTAATACCACGCAGTGCAACGTATTCAACTAGCTTGCCACCTGGATCAGAGATTCCTGGAGTTCCGGCGTCTGAAACATAAGAGACGTCTCCTAATGCTAATTGCTCAAGGACTTTTTCGTATGAAGATTCATTACTATGTTGATGTAGTGAAAATGTTTTCTTTTTTATATCAAAATTAGCCAAGAGATTCTTGGTATGTCTAGTATCTTCGCAGAATATTGCTTCTGATTGCTTTAATGTTTCCAGAGCTCGAAGTGTAATATCTTGAAGATTTCCGATGGGCGTAGCCACGATGTATAAATTTCCGTAATTCATGGGTATAATATATCAGTTTTTTTGGATTATGGCAATTGATTTCTTGTAGTAAGTATTGGGGTTTAGTATGTAGCATGCAGGGGAAAAAGATAAATGGATTAATTCGCCAGCAACGCCTTGCGTGGACATTGAAAACAAGGAATCATTCCCCCTGTTGACAAGATTAATAAAGTGTGCTATAGTAATGTAATTCATAGATAGAGTTGTTCTATTTATGGGTGGGTTGTCTGGGCTCTAATTCCAGATGAAGACGCACTGACTTGTAAAGGTTCGGTGACACTGATTGTGACAATTTGTCATAAAATAACTCTGCACCATAAACCGGTGATCACAGAGTGCCTGGATGTTTTAAACCGACTGAAAGGTGTGGTGATTCTGTTCTTAAAAGGTTAAGTTTGAATTCTTGGTATTATGAAAAGACTCTTGCAGAAACCTGCTTGAGTCTTTACCTTTTAAATAGAACGCCTATATTTAAGTAGAATTAGGCTTTTTTTAGTATTGATAATATTTAGTATTTGTATTATAATTATTAGTTCCCAAACATACAAAGCCATGAAGTACATACCTTTTATAGTATGACTTCATGGCATGGGAGGAAATCATGGAACTTTTTTGTGAGTACCACGAACCTACAAGACTATGTCTTATCTATGGTAGATCGCTTAGGAAAGATAGACTTCATCAAGCTATTATTGACAAGGCCCTTGAGCATTTCAGACCTCTTGCAAATGAAGAAACCTTGGTTTCACATCGTAAAGACGATCTAAAAATTCTATGCTTCTTGGTAGTCTCTCTCCCTCCAAAGCTCGAGACTGCTCCTGAGGAATTTGTCCGAGTAGCTCAACTTTCTCATTCTAAATAAATCCGACAATGTCGGATTTATTCTTATTTAAGACGAAAATAGCCACAGCTATTGACAGGATCGATAAAGTGTTCTATAATTTATTATTAAGTTAGATTAGCTCCCATACCCCACCCCGACAAGGAAGGTGAAGATACATGAAGGTGGGAGCGACAAGAACGAGTTTGACTTGAAAACAATAGGAACTTACTATTTACAACAAACGTTCTTTACCAGAGCTCTGAGTCTTAAACAGACGACGAGACGCTCGGCACCTTAAACCGGCGCCGGGAAACGCGGAGGATTGACTATGCTTGTCAATAATCACAACCTTTAAAAAACCTGGATGTTACACATTCAGGTTTTACTTTTTAAACAAATATCAACATGCATCATGGAACATTGATCATAAAGACATAAATAACATATGCTTTTGAGTGTAGCCTTGACAAAGGACGAGATACATGCTATAATGTATTCAAGCAATCCCTCTGATAACAAGGGTTAAACCCTCGCGTTTGATGAAAAGGAGCCCCAGCTACATCATATGTGGCTGTTTTCCTTTTAAATGCATAGTAATTTTGCAATATTACTTCTTTTAGTCTTTATTTTTTTAAATTATGCTATAATTGAGCCATGAAAGAATCTATACTTCAGGTAATAAAAAAACGTAATTATTAATTACGTTTTAGGATTAGACACTAATGGTCTTTCTGCATGTTTTCCTTTCAGTTTATATTCACCCACTCCCACTCGTATTACATCACCCTGACTCATCCATCTCTGAATTACTCCATTAACAGAATCACTATTAATAACAGCTTTATATTTATTACGGGCAAGCCAAGCAATACGCTGATTTGTCCAAGGACCGACACCACTATTCATAATAGCAAATACTATATCTGCGACTTCACCAATAAGCTTACGAACAGAAGAAAAGCTTTCTGGCTTGACTTGATATTCATATTGATGATATTTGCCACGTCGGTTAAGAGTTTTTGCTTTATGGTAATGGTAGGATAAAAATCCTCCCACTGTTACACCTTCCAAACTGAGTGCTTCTGTTAAATGCCTTGAATCAAACCATTGATCACCAAGAGTTACTAGATAGTCACGAATTTTCTTGTGATGCCCAGAAGCTTTGCGTTTCTCACCTTTTTTTTGACCAACGGGTTTAGGGAGATCAAAATCATTTATCTGGCGATAATTCTTACTGATTCCATCGTCACAATAACCAATCGCTTCAATACGTTGAAGATATCTCAATCGACGAACCTCTAAACGAATAGACTGCCACTTATTTTTAGGCAACTTCAATTTTTCGCCTAAATACTTAACAGTAAAATTTTCTCCAGAAATAAGGGAAATTTCTTCTCTAATTTTTTTTGCTAATGACGGCATAGCTCCCTCCGTAGCATTGTTAAGAACAACTAAGTATAATATCATAAAATCACAAGTTTGTCAATAGCAAGAAATGTGATTTGTGCTATAATCTAATAATGAAATCATCTAGAAATAAAACAATTGAAGTGTCCCCTTCTGAATTGAAACAATTCAAGGATTTTTTGTTATTGGAAGAGAATGAAAAGTTGGAAGATAAGATCTTTTTTGGTGACAGTTTAAAGGAAATTAAAAAGCTACCTAGAAACTTAGTTGATTTAATTGTAACTGATCCGCCGTATAATAATGAGAAGGAATTTGGTAAAGGTAAAGTGAAAGTATCAAAGGAAGACTTCGAGCTGTGGTGTGATGAATGGATTAAGGAATGTTTTCGAATATTAAAACCAAATGGGTCAATCTATATTTGCATTGACTGGCCAAATTCAGGAATGATACAGAACTTACTTGATAAATATTTCATTGTTAAAAACAGAATTACCTGGGCGAGAGAAAAAGGACGTGGATCAAAGAACAACTGGAAAAATAACATGGAAGATATTTGGTTTGCGACAAAGTCGGATGAGTATACATTCAATGTAGATGATGTAAAAGTAAGAAAGAAAGTGATTGCTCCATACGTAGATGCAAAAGGAAATGCAAAAGACTGGATTGAAGAAAACGGAGAGAAGTTTCGAATGACTCACCCTTCAAATATCTGGACTGATTTAACCGTACCCTTTTGGTCAATGCCGGAGAACACTGAACATCCAACACAAAAGCCAGAGAAGCTAATTGAAAAGCTTATCATGGCTTCTTCCAACAAAGGTGATTTAGTTTTTGATCCATTCATGGGATCTGGAACGACTGCTGTTGTTGCAAAGAAATTAAATCGTAAATATCTTGGATTTGAGATTGAGAAAAGGTTTTATGTTTTGATCAACAAGAGATTGACAAATTAGTAATAAAAAAACACCGCGTTTGTTAAACGCGGTGACTTTATTTCATTTACAAAGATTTATCAACCAGAGAGGAATGTTCTCTCAGTAACACTCCCATGACTTTAAATGTAAAATCATTTGAATATCTGTCTACTGTTTTTTTCAAATATTGACTATTAACATCATTTTCAGAACAATAAATCAATGCTTTGACAAATAGATCAACCAATTCATCATCGCTTTCATTCAAAGCCCACAATGTTCTAGACTTTAAATACCCAAAACTTTTCTCATCTAAATGCAGAGTCCTTGAATTCAAAATAACTTTGCCAGCCTGAACATTCAATAATCGAAAGGCATACGTTTGATCGGGAGCCATTGATATATGTGTAAATGAGACAGGAAGATTCAATTTACTGTCTGAATAGTCATCTGTGTCAACTCGAATGGCAAAACCAATACAATCGTCACCATGATCAAACAGAATCATACTTCCTTTTCTAACCAGCCTCAACTCACCAAATTTAGTAATTGCATCCATGTTCAGTTCTCCTTTCGCCCGAAGCGAATTTATGTTGTGAAAGTAAGGATCAAAGTTGTATTGATAAATTAACATGAGAACTGCATGATGTTAATTTCAGAAAACGTTACAATTGACAAATTAAATATTTCTTGCTATTATAAATAATTCTTCAACCACAAAAAGGAAAATATGAAAAAGCTACTTATCGGTTCAAACAATCCGGCGAAAATCAGAACGTTCAAGTTGCTACTGGCAGATACTGCTTATGAGTTGGTTTCGCCAAGTGACCTTGGCATTACTGAGGACGTTGAGGAAACTGGAACAACTTTTGAAGAAAATGCTCTTTTGAAAGCAGATTTTTATCACAAGGCAACTGGTCTTCCAACATTGACAGATGATGGTGGAATTGAAATAGATGCTCTTGATGGTGCACCTGGAGTGTATTCTCATCGATGGGCAGGAGAGCCACCAGTAGGTATGTCTGTATATCAACATCTAGTGAATACTACTCTGGAAAAGCTGATTGATGTACCTGAAGGAAAAAGAACTGCAAGAATAGTTGGGACCTTATGCTTAATTATGCCAGGACAAGAACCTGTTTATGCAAAATCAGCAATTGAGGGAACAATTACAAAGACGCAGGAAGCAGAAATCACTGATGGATTTCCATATCGTGCGATATTTATATCTACTGAATTGAACAAGTTGCTGGAAAATGCGACTGATGAAGACTTGAAGTTGGTCGATCATCGAAGGAAATCAATTCAGCAATTGTTGCCATACTTATCTGAATAAAACACTCTATTAAACTGATAGAATTAAAAAAGGGAAGCTCATTGAGCTTCCCTTTTTATTTTGTTAGAGGACCACTCCAGCTAACATGCAGACTACTCCGATTGGCCAAAGCACGAATCCTGACAACAGGACAATGCCACCAATCCCTCCGCATGTAACCGCCGTAACTCCCAGGACACTGACCAGCCCAAGGCATGCAACTGGTCCCATTCGAATCATCACCCACAAAAATGCGAGCAATGGCGCTCCAATAAAGATGCCCATCAAGATTGACTCAGCCATGAGACCCCCTAAGCAAATTGTTAAACGACTTGTTAATATATCATATTTTAACATATTTGTCAATAGATCATTTCACTATTGTTTTCTGAATAACAAAAAACAGCCCAGTCGGACTGTTTTTTTTATTTTAAGGTATTTTATTCGATTACTGTGTCTTCCCATTTTTCGCCGTTCCAGATATAGCATTGATCTATATAGCCAAGTAGGCCTGGACAGTTCGTATCTCCGTCACCGTTCAAGCCACCACTAGCGGCACAATAAAAAGTTCCGTTTGCTTTGTATATATAGTCTTGAAGGCAGTCAGTACAGTCTGTTTGACCTCCCAGAGCGAGATAAATGCTTTCACCGAAATATTCACAGCGGAAGTCCGGGACTTTGTGAGCAGGTTCACTTTCTCTCATCTGGTATAGCCAGTATGGAACATAATCCTCTGGATATTTATTTTCATTAACAGTATCTTCTTGCTTCTCATGAACAATCTCTTCTTTTATGACTTCGGCTTCGGTTTTGTCTGGATCGTTTTGTTTGGTGAGACTATCGAATGCAAGTTTGGCGTCAAGAAGTGCTTGCTTTAAGGCTGAGACTTTCTTTTGTGTTTCCTCAATTTTATCTAACATTTCTTCACCATCTTTTAGAAGATCCTCCCCTTCTCCTTTTACATCTTCAGCTTTTTGTTGCAATTCTTCTATCTGAACTTTTCTTTTTTCCCATTCTTTCATCACTGGCTCTTTGAATTGAACGTAAAAATAACTAAAGACACCTAATACAAAAAGTAATATAAAAATTGAAGATATACAACATGAAGATCTTTTTTTCTTTTTTGGTTCCTCTTCTTCATATCTCCTTTTTTTGCCTATCATATGTCTTTGTTTTTTTTCTTCTCTTCTTGTTTCCAATTCTTCCCAATATTCTTTCTCCAATTCTTTACGATTTGAATGTTTCATATTTTTGTAATAAGTCCCGCGTGGCGGGATCACTTTTCAGTGATAGGGATTAGTATTCCTTCTACGCTTGTACTTTGTAAGCTACGAAGGACAAGTTAGTATGTAGTATATAGGGGGAAAAATTGTAAAAAATGAGAACTTACAATTATGATAATTAACTATTGTTTGAAGCTGATTTCGTAAAGAACTTGTTCGATCTTGTTTAGATTTTTCTTGGCTTGGTCGAACTTGGTTCTCATTAGGCCTGTTAGGTTATAAGCTAGAAGTTTGTCGATAACATCTGAGATTTCTTCTGCGATCACTTTTACATCATCAAACTTTCGTTTTGAAGAAAGTAGAATTGCACGGCGAAAGAGTTCACCTGTATAATCAGACAAGCCTCCGAGATACTCTTCACTCCGAATTTTTAATCCTTTGATCTCGCCTACTTCTTCTCCTTTTACAAACATCATGAACAGACTAGCTTCTACAAATTCTTCTCTGGCAGCTTTCCAAGCACCTTCATATAGAAGTCCGCTATCTTTGTCGAAATCTTTTTCTAGGTTTACTAGAATTTCTTTACTTTCTTCAATTTTCAAGGCTGACTCTTCAGTATTGTTTCTATGTAAAGCAAATATTGCTTGCTTGGCTGCGTGCAAAGCTTTGTTTGATTGACTAATGATAATTCTTCTTGATTTGTCGTATTCTGCTTGAGCGTCGTTTGTTTTTGTCCAGAAATCTTGATTGATCATTTTGTTTGGTGTTAAGTATTAAGTATATAGTATTTGGTAGTTAGTATATAGGGGAAAAAAATTACGAATTAAGAATTATGCCCTTTGACAAGCCTGCCTACCGGTAGGCAGGCTCCCTCCTCCACTGAAGTTACGGCGGACAGGCAGGATGACACAGGGCAGATCTAAATGTTTCATGTTCAATGCTCCATGTTACGTGCTATCCGACTTCACTTCAGCCTTCACCAAGGTTATGGCTGACATGAAAGTTCCGACGGACAGGTGTGATACGTGATCTATTTAAGGTATTTGAATTTGTTGTTTACGTGGTCGTCGTGGGTTTTGGCGTAGTAGACGTTTCCCTGGAGGTCGGTTAGGAAGAACCAGTATGGGTTTTCGGTGGCGTAGACGACTGATTTGATTGCTTCTATACTTGGATTTGCGATTGGTCCTGGTGGAAGGCCTGGATATTTGTAAGTGTTGTATGGATCATCAACTTCCAAGTCTTTGTAAGTACTACTGGCTCGTCCACTCTTGGTAATGAAGTTGACAGTTGAGTCAGCTTGCAAGGACATTCCAATATCTAAACGTTTCGTGAAAATGTTGGCGACGATTAAACGATCTTCATAACCGAAGACTTCTTTTTCTACAATACTGGCAAGAGTAACCGTTTCAAAAATATCTAAATTCTGTTTCTCAATCTCTCGTTTTAACTCATCTGTAAGCTTTTGATCAAAATTGTTTAACAATCTTAAAATAACATCCTCGGGTGTTGAATCTTCGTAGACAAAATATGTGTCAGGATAGAGAAAACCTTCGAGACTGGCACTTCGGGGATTATCTTTTAGGAAATCGTAGTTGAAATTTTTCATTGCGACGTACTCAAGAAAGTCTTTTTTTGAGAATAGGCCTTTTGATTCAAGATATTCACCAACTTCTTCCATGTTCCAGCCTTCAAGTAATGTTATTTGGACTTGAGCTCTAGTTCGTTCTGTTTTGACGAACTCTTTGACAATCTCCTTGATACTCATCTGCGTATGCAAGTGATATTCTCCTGGAAGAAGTTTTGATTTTAAACCGGAGAAAAGCAGGTAAGCTTTGAAATCAAATTTGCTAGTGATAAACCCATCGGCAATCAAGTTGTCTGCGATAAGATTTATCCCTTGTCCACTTTCAACTGCAAAATCTCTATTGCCAAAAGGATTTTCATTATTATTCTCAGCTTTTACATTCACGTAAAACCAACTTGCGATAAATATGGCAATTACTACTAATATTAAACTAATTATTTTTTTCATAATAAATGGTGTTTACCTTGATCTTTTAATTGACTAACTATTTTTTTTACATCTTGACTCCGGTCTTTTGGACAAACTAGAAGGACGTCGGAGGTTTGCACAATTATCATATTCTCTAGTCCAATTGTACAAATTATATTGTCAGTGTAATTATATATTAAATTCCCCTTGCTATCTTCTCCGATATAACTACCTTTTACTAAATTTTCATCTTCTTTGCTGAGAACGTCCTTGACTGTTCTCCAATGCCCGATATCGGCCCAGCCAAAGTCGGCAGGAACAACTAACATGTCATCAAGCTTCTCCATGATACCATAATCAATGGAAATTGGATCCATTTTTGTGAATTTTTCTTGAACGGCCGTTTTATTCAAGTAATCATTATTAATGTCTTGTAATATTTCGAAATGTTTAGGAAGAAACTCTTTGAATTGAGACATCAAGTTCTGAGTGTTCCAGATAAACAAAGCTGGATTCCACAAGTACTCCCAACTGGAGACATATTTCTCAGCTGTTTCGAAATCTGGTTTTTCGACAAACTTTTCGACTTCAAAGACTGTATCTGAACCTTCTGCATGAGCAAACTCGCCATAACTTTTCTTCATTTTTATATAACCATAACCTGTTTCCGGATATGTCGGGTTAACTCCCACCATGACACACTTTTTTGGATTCTCATTGATTAACTTGTCTGCTAGCTTTAATATTCTAATATATTCTGCATTATCTTCTACGTGTGCGTCTGAGTTTATTGTAACAAAGTTGCTGTTTGGCTCTTTTTGCATTAGATGAACGGCAGCCAACCCTATTGCAGGCGCTGTATCTCTTTTCAGTGGTTCCAGTATTAAATTTTCAGAGTGTAAACTAGGTAGCTGAGTAACAACATCATTCTTCTGCGCAATATTCGTTGATATATAAATATCTTCAACAGGAAAAGCGGAAGCCAGTCGATCAAACGTAGTTTGGAGCATGGTTCTGTCTCCGATGAACGGTTTTACTTGCTTTGGTGAATTTTTTCGTGATACCGGCCACAATCGTGTGCCTCCCCCTCCAGCCAAAATTACAAATTTCATAACAGTATTAATAATAGTAAGATAAGTCCGAGAATAATTCTATAATAGCCAAAAATGCTAAGTGATCTTCTCTGAACAAAACGTATAAAGTATTTTATCACAAAGTAGCCAAAAATAAAGGAGATGAACACACCGAAGGCAAAAATGCTCCATTCTGAGCCTGTAACTGCAGTAATATCTAGGTCTAAAAGCTTCTTTAAAGTTGCTCCTAACACAATCGGAATACTCAAAATAAATGAAAATTGAGCAGCCTCATCTCTCTTTAATTTTAATAACATTCCTGTTATAATAGTAGCGCCCGAACGTGAGACACCTGGAATTAGTGCAAGTGCTTGGGCACATCCAATAACTATTGATTCCAAAAAGGACAATCCTTCAAAAGTGGTTTTCTTCTTTGCATATTTCTCGACTAAGATAATTACAATACCACCAGTTATTAGTGCAACAACAACTACCATCAGATGACGGAAGTACAGTTCAATATACTGCTCGAGAAAAAAACCTGCTAGTGCGGCTGGAATAGTTGCAAGGATTAAATTTACAACAGTCTTTTGTTCACCATTAGCTAGATTAAAGCTTGAAAACATTTGAACAAAAGCTTTTATGTATTTAAGTAACTGAGACCGGAAAAAGAGTATTAAGGCTAAAGTTGTTCCGAAATGCAGTGCAACATCAAAAGTAAGGGCATCTATCATCCCAATATCTAAAAATTTATGGAGAATAACCAGGTGTCCAGAACTAGACACTGGAAGAAACTCTGTTAAGGCCTGAACAACTGCAAGAATAAATGCGTAAAAAACTAACATAGAATATATTTTTATAAATCATTGATAATATTTAAAGAATTTTATATGTATCATTTAATTATCATTCCTATTGTTGCGGCAATAGTAACTCAACTCGTTAAGTTAATCATTGACGCTAAAAAAAATCAATTTTCATGGAAAGACTTAAACAGTTACGGTGGAATGCCAAGCTCTCATACAGCTATGGTTGTCTCAATGGCTGGTTCTGTCGGTTACATTGAAGGTTGGACATCAGCTATATTTGCCGTTGCAGTTGTATTTGCAATATTGGTTATTAGAGATGCGGCTGGTCTTCGTTATCAGCTAGGAATTCATGCAAAAGTAATTAACAAACGAATGAGTCAAATCCCTGGTGATGAAAGTTATATTTTTCCTCACCTAAAGGAAAGAATGGGTCACACATGGCTTGAAATCGTTGCAGGAGCAGCTTCTGGATTAATTGTTACAGCTGTTTATACTTTGATCTTTGTTTAGAGCTTAGACTTATTTTACAAAGAGGAGAGACTCCGGATCAAGTCCGGAGAACTTAAAGTTTATTTTTGGCAGGCGGGGCAGTAGCTTGTTCCGCGGCCGGCCACTTTCATTTTTTTGATAGTGGCTTTTTTGCAACGTAGACATTTTTTGCCAACTCGACTATAAACTTTTAGGTATTTTACGTAGTTGCCTTTCTGACCACTACCGTCGACGTAAGTGTTTACGGAAGTGCCTCTCATTTCAACTGCTTTTTTAATAATTTTCTTTATTGATTGATATAATTTCTTTCTTTCGGGTTCACTCAAAGTTCTAATCTTGCGATCTCCCATAATACTGGTAGCAAAGCATGCTTCGTCAACATAAATATTCCCGATTCCAGATATAAAATTCTGCATTAGCAGGAATTTTTTTATTTCCATGTTTGGTCGTTTTTCTAGTAGCTCGTTGAATTTCTTCAAAGTAAAGGCTGATTGAATAGGTTCTACACCGTAGCGGGCTCGTTCTACTTCGGCAGATTTGTTACTGACAACTTTCAGATAGCCGAACTTACGCATGTCATTGAAGTATAAGACTCCGTTTTTGCCAAAATTGAAGCTTGCCTTGTTGTATTTGTCTGGAGCAGACCGTGTTTGCTCGACAGGATGTCCACTTTGGATAATTCTTCCTCTTGGTGGAACAAAAACAAATTGCCCAGTCATTTTCAGATGAACAAGTAGCTTTTTATTAAGACCAAAATCTAAAATCAATAACTTCCCTACCCGATCGACATCAATCAATTTTTTGCCTTGTAACAAACTGACAAATTCCTCCTTGTTTGGAGAAATTTTATTTAAAAAGTCAGGCTTAATTGTAATATCCTTTATCTTTTTTCCAACCAAGTACTTTTCTAGATCACGACGAACTGTCTCAACCTCTGGTAATTCTGGCATAGTTGTTTATATTAATGATCTACCACTCATATACTTTGGGATTTCAACGTCAAGTAGTTTCAAAGTTGTAGCCGTAACATCTGTTAGTAATCCAACTGGTTTCAATAAACTTAAATCATTGCCGATCAACTGAGAATCAGAACTCGTTTTCCCTTGATATTCATCACCGACAATAATACATGGAACTGGATTTGTTGAATGATCTTTGCTAATTTCACCGGTCTGTAAATTTCGCAGCTCCTCACAGTTACCATGATCTGATGTAATAATACATTTTCCACCCTTTGAGAGTACGAGATCAACAACCTGACCCATACAATAATCAACTGTTTCAACTGCTTTGGTGGTAGCCTTGATATCTCCGGTATGACCAACCATGTCTGGATTTGCATAATTGACTACTATGAAATCATGTTTTTCTTGCATTATAACTTTGGAAAGCTTATTAGTAACTTCCATAGCAGACATTTCTGGTTTCTCTGAGTAACTAGTAACTCGCGGAGATGGAATTACATCACGATCTTCATTGCTAAAGGCATCTTCGACACCGCCGTTAAAGAAAAAAGTAACATGAGCATATTTCTCTGTCTCAGCTATATGATACTGACTAAGTCCAGCGTCGCTAACAACTTTTCCCATGCACAAATCGATCTTCTTGTTATCCATAGCAACTTCAACTGGTAAACCCTTTTCGTATTCCGTCATTGTAACAAACTCTAGATCTTCAATCTTTTGTCTTTCGAATTTATCAAACTCATCTAGCACAAAAGCTTTGGTTAATTGGCGAGCTCTATCGGCACGATAATTAATAAAGATAACAGCATCTCCTTTTTCTACAACACCATTTTTATTGCCTTGCTTTCCAATCACAACTGGGATGAATTCTTCATCGTAAATCTTTTGTTCGTAAGAACTCTCAACTGCTTTCACGGGATCATCAAAATATGCTTCGGCTTCACCCTTTACCATTGCTTTGTATGTCTTCTCTATTCTTTCCCAATGATTATCTCTGTCCATAGCAAAGAAACGTCCACTAACTGTAGCGATTTCCCCAATACCAATCTCTTTCATCTTGCTCTGAAGCTCACCTATATAGTTTTTACCACCATTAAACAAAGTGTCACGGCCATCTAAGAAAGCGTGAACAAAAACTTTTTTTAATTTATGTCGTTTTGCAAGATCTAGCAGTGCATAAGCGTGGTCATTTGCAGCATGAACTTTACCATCACTCATTAAACCAATTATATGCAATTTTGAATTGTTCTTTTTTACGTGTTCTATTGCACTCAAAAATTTTTCGTTATCAAAAAAACTACCATCATTGATATTACGGTTAATTCGAGGTAAATTTTGAAACATTATTTTGCCAACTCCAAGGTTCAGATGTCCAACTTCGGAATTACCAATTTCGCCCCAAGAAAGACCAACAGATTCACCAGATGAAAGCAAAGAATAAACTGGGTAATTATTGATTAGTTTATCAAAATTACTTTTTGAGGCTAGTGAAATTGCGTTACTATCACACGGTGGTGCTATACCAAAACCATCCAAAACCATTAACACTACTGGTTTTTTTTGTGCCATATATTATTTTTCATTTTTAATAATTAAAGAGTTCCCAGTCACCTTGTCGGAAAGATTAATATTCATATAATCATATAAAGTCGGAGCAATATCTCCCAATCGTCCTTTTTCTGCAAATTTTATTTTTGTATCTTTGTTTACGAGTATAAAAGGAACCGGGTTAGTTGTATGCTCTGAACAAATTTCTCCTGTTTCAGGATAGATCATTTTTTCTGCATTCCCATGATCTGCTGTAACAATCATAGTACCATCAAGCTCTAATATTTTCTTTGATAATTTCCCCAAACATACATCAACATGTTCAATTGCTTTTACTGTAGCCTTTAAATCACCGGTATGACCAAGCATGTCTGGATTTGCAAAATTAATCACGATAAATTCACGTTCCTTCTTGTCTAGCTCAGCAAGAACATAGTCCGTTATTTCATAAACTGCCATGGCTGGTTTTTCTTTGTAGTTAAGAACTTTGGGAGATGGAATCATTACTCGCTTCTCTCCATATATACTTTCAGGGTAACCACCATTAATAAAATATGTAACATGAGCAAATTTTTCAGTTTCAGATATATACAGTTGATTATAACTATTCATTACAAAAGGAAGAGTGGCAATCATATCAGCTCCTGGAAAGGCAGTTACAATATTTTCTGATAAATCGGGTCCGAAATAAGTCAAAGCGACAAAAACAAGGTTTTTGACAACTGAAGATCTCTTAAATGATCCCGGATTCTTCTTGTTAAAATCATCCTGAACAAAAGCTTTTGTTAATTGACGAGCTCTATCTGATCGAAGATTGAAAAATATAATTGAATCGTTATCTTTTATTCTTCTTTCCGCTACTTTATTTTCACTATCAGCTATAATTGCTGGTTCAATATATTCATCGGTACAATCCTCATTATATGAATGCTCAATAGCTTCCTGATAAGTTTTGTAAATATTTGTTTTTCCATCAATTAGACAGTTATAAGCATCTCTTGTTCTATCCCAGTTCTTCCCTCTATCCATGGCGTAAAAACGTCCCATAATACTAGATATCTCGACTATCATTTCCTTTCCAGAAATGGCATCAATTTTTTTCATAATATCGGTAATAATACGGGTTGCTGATCTCTGAGGAGAATCTCGACCATCAGTAAATAGATGTAGGTAAACTTTTTTTACCTTGTTGTTTTTTGCTAATTCGACTAAAGCCAAAAGATGGCCTGTTGAGACATGAGGACTATCTCCATCTGAAATCAACCCCATTAAATGTAGGTGAGAATCATTAGCTTTCACATGATCAAGGGCATAACGCAAAGACATATTCTTGGTAAAGGATTTATCAGCAATAGCTCGATTAATAATCACGCTATCCTGAAAAACAACTCGTCCTGCACCAATGTTCATATGCCCAGCTTCTGAGTTTCCTGGATGATTATTAGGCAAACCAACACAACTATTGCTCGCGCATAATTCAGTGTGAGGAAAGTCATTCCATAACTTATCAAAATTGGGTTTCTTGGCCAATTCAATAGCGTTAGCAGGACCATTCGGTGCTATCCCCCAGCCATCGAGAACAAGTAATATTGTTGGTTTATATTCTTTCATATTTTGTTTAGCAATAAGCTTGTAAGCTAGTCAGTTAGTAAGCTCAAAGGCAATAATTATTTTTTAAGTTCTAGTTCGATTTCCATTAGACGGTTATACTTTGAGACTCTGTCAGTTCGAGATATTGAACCTGTCTTGATAAAGTCTGCGTTAACAGCTACGGATAAATCTGATATATAGGTATCACTGGTTTCACCACTACGATGAGAAACGCTAACCTTGTAGTTATTTTCCTTTGCTAAGTAAATTGCATCGATAGTTTCAGTCAATGTTCCAATCTGGTTTAATTTAATAAGAATTGCATTCGCGACATTGTTTTCAATCCCGTAACCTAAACGACTAACGTTAGTTACAAATAAATCATCGCCTACAATTACAGATTTTTCGCCAAGGAATCCAGTTGCAAGTGCCCAATTGTCCCAATCATCTTCATCCAAAGGATCCTCTATTGATAAAATTGGATATTTCTTTAACCAACCATCAAGAATTTTAATAACAGCGCCAGGAGTGACTAGTTTTTTCATTGTCTTGTCATCAAAAGCATACTTCCCACTCTTTTTATCATAATATTCACTGAGAGCCAAGTCCATTGCAAGAAAAGCATCCTTGCCTGGTTTGTATCCTGCTTTTTTGATAGCTTTTACAATAAATTGAAGAGCTTCTTCATTTTTCTTGAAATTTGGAGCGAAACCACCTTCATCGCCAACCAAGGTTTGATATCCTGCTTCTTTTAACAAACCTTTTAAACTATGAAAAACTTCAGCTCCGATTTGAATTCTTTTTGCTACAGTTGAAGCCATTGGAACAACCATCATTTCTTGAATTGTCATTGAGTTGTCAGCATGTTTTCCTCCATTGATAATATTCATGGTAGGAACTGGCATCTTCCAGCCTTTTTCTTTTAGTTTGTATGTTTTACGAATATATTTGTACAAAGGCATGTCGGTTGACAAAGCACCGGCTCGTGAACAAGCAAGTGATACTGAAAGAATTGCATTAGCTCCAAGTTTTTTCTTGTTTTCAGTCCCATCGAAATCAATCATTTTTTGATCAATGATAACTTGATCGAGAACATTCATTCCTTTCAACAATGGTGCAATCTTTTTGTTTACATTGTTAACGGCCTTTAGAACTCCCTTTCCAAAATATCTTTTCTTGTCGCCATCTCTTAGCTCTACTGCTTCGTGTTCTCCAGTGGAAGCTCCACTTGGAATAGCGGCTTTGCCAATAATTCCGTTGTCTAATTCTACCTTGGCTTCAATTGTTGGAGTTCCTCGTGAGTCTAATATTTCACGAGCTGTGATTTTTTTTATTTTCATATTTTTATGATACTGATTACTGATCTTACAGATTTACTGATTTGAAATAATGTAAGTTAATAACCATTTTTATAAAGTTAAGAATTATGCGTTTAAAGCTTATTATTTTGATTTTGTTG
>Ga0307989_1000794_pt1 | contig 18733 bp, 21 predicted proteins | sample EllFjometagen185_FD_203164 | JGI IMG/M metagenome (GOLD analysis project Ga0307989, IMG submission 203164) | Marine microbial communities from Ellis Fjord, Antarctic Ocean - #185 | ecosystem: Environmental > Aquatic > Marine > Unclassified | place: Southern Ocean | collected 2014-10-08
AAAAGGTAAAAGGTAAAGGTAAAAATAAAAAAAGATTTAGATTTTAATTTAGCAAATGGAGAAAAATATGAAAAATAAAAATACGTATTTTGCAAAATTAACATACGCCATTTATATGGGAATGATTATGGGGTTTACTATCACAAGTATTTTCTTGGTGGTAATTACAAATATTGATAAGTATTTTTTTGATAGTTTTTTAGGCATTAGAGGTGACTGGCTTTACTATATCGGAACATTTATATTCATCCCAGTTTTCGGATTTGTATATGTTTATAATCTAAGGATTATTATTATAAACAATGATCTATTTCTCCATGAAAAATCATTTTCTTTTAAAACAACAAATATGAATATTTTAAATATTAAAAGTGTATCTTTACATAAACAAGAAGGCAGAAGAAGAATAAAAAAAGGTATAAAATTTGCTGATGGAGAAACTGCGCTTATGGTTATGACCAAACCATTTAGTGATAGAACTATTTCTTCAATACTAAAAGAACTTCTGAAAATCAATCCTGTAATTAAAATCGATGATTATTATAAAAAAGTATTGAACAATTAATAATGTTCAATACTTTTATTTTAAATGCTTTTTCAAGAAATTGATTACCCCATCTTCTTTGTTGGTTTGATCTAATATTATATCAGCAACTTCTTTGAGTTGTTCATGTCCGTTTTTCATTGAGATACCTAGACCAGCATACTCAATCATTTCGATATCGTTATGCCCATCTCCAAATGCTATTACGTTTTCTTGTTTAAAACCTAAATAGTCTGCGACATATTTGAGTCCACAACCTTTATTTGTTTCAGGGGTAAAGAGTTCTATAATAAAATCATAGTCACTTCCCCAGTTACGAGAGAGTACTTTTCCTTTGTAATGTTTTGCGACATAGTCTTCAATATATTTACCTTGTCCTTCTTTAGCAAGAATGATAGATCCATTTGTATCTTTATCTAGTGTATCTCTAAAGTCACCTACAAATAATCTTGCACCGTTAAAGAAATGTATCAAAGGTCTAATTTCCTCTGTATCATGCAGTAAATAGATATCATCTTTTACTTCTGCAAATGCATTTTTAATATATTCTTTCGTATTTTCGAATATATCAATCACATATTCTTTCTTAACGGTTAAACTATACTCTTTAAAATCAGGATCCATCTTAGAAGTTACTAATCCACCATTGTAGTTTAATATTGGTGTATCTAGTTCTAATAGTTTATGAAACCTCTCAGAACTTCTAAATGGTCTTCCTGTTGCTATAACTAGTTTGTGACCATCTTTTTTAAGGTTTAGTAAATAATTTAATGTTGGTTTTGTTATAGTTTCCCAATCGTAAAGTAGTGTACCGTCCAAATCGAGAGATATTAAATATTTTTCCATATTATCACCTCTTTGTATTATACTGTATACATAAAATATACACAATAAATTTGTTAAATATGTTATAATATTTATTAAGTTAGGAGTTGATGATATGATTTCTGAAATATTTGATATATCTCTTCTAGGATTTGTTAATTTCTCTGTAGGAATAGTAACTGGTATGGTTGTATTTGCTGCAATTTATATCTATTTTTTAGTTAGAGGTAAAAACATTAATATTGATGATATTAAGCGTCCTACTATTGAGGTTGATGAAGAAGAATTGAAAGATATGATTTTAGATAAACAAAAGAAGTTCAAAAGAAACAGAAAAATCGGGAAACAAAGTGTTGTTAAATTGACCTTTGATATGAGTTATGAACTCGTAGAAGAAATTTCCAAATATTTCTTCCCTGAGTCAAAATACCCAATGTTAGAACTAAGCGTGAGTGAGCTGTTAAATTTGAATCATTACATTACTAATAGGCTTGATAAAATGTTAGATAAACCTATTTTGAAAAATACAAAAAACTTACAAATCACTAAAATTATGAGCATGTATGATAAGAAAAAAGCAATTGATCAAAACAAACTAATTAAAGCAGCTAAAAAATATAAAATTGGAAAAGTTGTTAAATATGGTGGAGCAATTGTAAATGCTGTGAATCCTGTTTATTGGTTTAGAAGATTGGTTATTAGTACTAGCGTAGATGTAATGACAAAAAAAGTTTGTTTAGTAGTTATTGGTATTGTCGGTGAAGAGACTACCAAGGTATACAGTAAAAAGTTATTTGATGTTCCTTTGGAACTAAACATTGTAGAAAAGGGACTTCTATCATTTATGGAAGAAGGGTTTGAAGATGAAGATGAAGAAAATTAAAAGTGTAAAAGAATACTATGATGTAATTGAAAATAATGATAAGGTTGTTGTTTATTGGTATACAATTTGGTGTCCTGACTGTTTAATGATGAAACCAATCTTACCAAGATTAGAAAAAGATTTTACCGAGTATTTATTTTGTTCTGTAAATAGAGATATGGATCTAGAATTATCAAAACACCTCAGTATATTTGGGATTCCTAGCTTCTTAATTTATCATAAAGGTGAAGAACTAAATCGTTTTGTTGATAAAAGAAGAAAATCATACTTACAAGTTAAAGACTTTATAACTAGTTCAATAGAATAGTCGGGAGTGGTCTTATGTTTTTCAAAAAGAAAAGAGTTGTTGAAGCTGTTTCAAAAAGAACTGAAGATGAGGTTCCTTTTGTTGTACCACAAATAAAAACCGAAGAAGCAAAAGCGGGATATGTAGCGAATAGATTTGTGTCACCAATTTTCGGGACCAGAGTAAAAGATGAAGTTATAATTCCAACACCATATTCTAGGACTGGTGATTTAGATAGACAGTTGGATTCTTTTAGAACCAAGAAAAAATTAACGAAAGAGGATATGAAAAGAAAATATGGAAGTGAGTATCCTGAGTTTGATTTTGTTAGTGGAAATAATCTAGAAGAAGCAATGGGGAAAAAGAATGGAAATATCACTTTGCCAAAGAGTGAAAATATTCCTTTACCAAATAAAGATAGTAATAATTCTATAAATAATAATCGATTTGAAAAAGAAGAGGGTTACATGGAAGAAAAAACCGTGCAACCTGTTAGCCAACATAAAACTAGCATTAATGATTTTATTAGTAAAAAACATGTAGAGGAACCAAAAAAAGTAGAAGTTAAAATAGAAGCAAAAGTATCGTTTAATAAGAATAATAAAGAATACCGCTTACCGCCATTTTCGTTATTAGCTAAGCCTGTTAAAAAGCCTAAAGACAGTGGAGAATGGATTAGCAAACAAATAGAATCTTTAAATACAACATTTATTGACATGGGTGTTGGTGCTCATGTTTATACTCACACTAAAGGTCCTACTGTTACAAGATATGAAATAATTCTTGATAGCGGAGTAAATGTTAAAAAAATTACAGGGATTAGTGATAATATTAAAATGGCACTTGCTGCCAAAGAAATTAGAATCGAAGCTCCAATTCCCGGAAAAAGCACAGTAGGAATTGAAGTTCCAAATGAAATAGCTGAGATAGTTCATTTTGTTGATATAGTTAATCAAGAAAAGTTTATTAATTCAAGTGATCCACTTAATGTAGCAATTGGGTTAGATATTGATGGTAAAGGAGTTTACACTTCAATTTCTAAAATGCCTCATGGATTAGTAGCAGGGGCTACTGGGAGTGGTAAAAGTGTATGTATTAATACTATCTTAATGAGTTTGTTATTTAAGTATAGCCCTGATAATTTAAAACTAATGTTAATTGATCCAAAAATGGTTGAATTATCAGCGTATAATGAATTGCCACATTTGATTACCCCAGTTATAACTGATGCTAAAATAGCGACAGCGGGATTAAAATGGGCAGTTGAAGAAATGGAAAGTAGATTTGTTAATTTTAGTAACGAAAGAGTAAAAGATATTGTTTCGTACAATAATAAAGCAAAACGAGAAGGATTACTTGAAATTATGCCTTATATAGTTATAGTAGTAGATGAGTTAGCTGATTTAATGATGGTTGCTTCATCAAGTGTTGAATCATCAATTATGAGGTTAACACAAAAAGCTAGAGCTTGTGGAATTCATTTAATCATCGCTACGCAACGACCTTCAACTGATGTTGTTAAAGGCACAATCAAATCAAATATTCCTACTAGAATTGCGTTTAGTGTTTCTAGCTATATTGATTCTATGACTATCATTGACAGCCCTGGTGCAGATAAATTGCTAGGTAGGGGGGATATGCTTTTTGCTGAAAGTGGAAAGCCTCAAATTCGTGTTCAAGGAGCATATATTTCTGATGAAGAAATTCAAAATGTTAATGAATATATTATTCGTCAAAGATCAAACGAGTACTTTTTTGATCAAGAAAAACTTGTTAATAAAGCTGCCTCATCAGCACAGTCTGACGAGATATTAATTGAAGTTGCAAGATATGTTGTTATGAAAAAAGAAGCTTCGATAAACCAGATTAGCAAAGAATTTAGAATTGGATTTAATAGAGCACAAAAAATAGTTGAAATTCTTGGGGAAATGGGTATAGTTTCTGATAATGTTGGATCTAAAGCTAGAAGTGTATTAGTATCCGAGTTAGAATTGGAAGAATTGTTGAAAAAGAAGTAGGTGACAAGATGTTAGATGAATTAGAGGAAAACGAACTAGAAATTATCGAGGAAATAGACGATGCAGATTACACTGTGAAAACTCTAAAGATTAAGAGAAAACTTTTTAAAAAGATTTTTGTTATAGCAGTAAGTTATCTTGTTATTCTAACTACTTCGATTGTAGATAAACACGATGATTTCGATGTTGTATTGAAATCAAATCTTTTTATGTTTTTACTCTTTGCAGCAATTGTAGTTTCAATGGGAGCTTTAATATATTCATTTAAGAGTTATAGTGTAGAAGCAAATAAAAAAATATACAAAACACAAAAGATGTTTTTAGAAATTTTAGATTTGTTGGTAATAGTTCCAATCTTTATGGCTATATTAACATTGCTAAATGTATTTATTATATCTCCATCATTTATTGAAGGAGCAAGTATGGAACCAAATTACTTTGATGGTGAAGATATTCTATTTTTTCATTTAAATATTGAATATGAAAGATATGACGTAGTTATACTTAAAGCAAGTGATGATAGTTACTGGATTAAAAGAATAATTGGGTTGCCTGGAGATACTGTGCTCATTGACAGTGGAGTAGTTTATGTTAATGGTATACAGATAGACCAAGAATTCTTAAGAGCAGAAGATGGCTCTATAGATGAGTATACTGTTTGCAGAGATGGTGACGCTAATTATTGTGAATTCAATGTTCCGATGGGTGAGTATTTTGTTTTAGGTGATAACAGAAGTGTAAGTGATGATTCAAGATCAAATAATTTAGGATTTGTAACAGAGGAACAATTATTTGGTAAAGTAGTGATTAAGTTTAATAATTTTTTAAGAAATTGATATTTTAGAGGTGTTAATATGAAACAAATACAATGGTATCCTGGCCATATGGCTAAAACGAAAAAAGAAATAATAGAAAAAACAAAAATGATTGATGTTGTTCTTGAATTACTTGATGCAAGAATACCATTTTCTTCACAAAATCCTGTAATCCAGCAACTTACTGAGAGGAAGCCAAGAGTTATCCTTCTTAATAAAGCAGATTTGGCTGATCAAACTGAACTTGATAAATGGATCAAACATTTTGAAGACAAGGGATTTAAAACATTGAAAATTAATGCATTGTCGGGAAAAGGCGTAGACAAAATTTTACCTATTCTAAGAACGATGATGGTTGATGTTATAGAAAGAGAAAAAGCTAGAGGAAGAAAAGAAAGACCAATTAGGACTATGATTTTAGGTATTCCGAATGTTGGTAAATCTACTCTAATCAATAAACTTGCTAAGAAAAAGAAATTAGTTGCTCAAGATAGACCCGGAGTAACTAAAAAGACTCAATACATAAGAGTAGGTAAAGATTTAGAATTACTTGATACTCCTGGTATTCTATGGCCCAAGTTTGATGATAATGATGTTGCATATAGACTAGCGCTAACTGGAGCTATAAAAGATAAAATTTTACCTATTGATGAAATAGTAATTTATGGGTTTAAGTTTTTAAATGAACATTACATTAAAAGATTTGAAGAACGTTACGATATAAAAGTTGATATTAGTAATATTTTAGAAATTTACGATAACATTGGAACTAACAGAGGATGTTTACTACCTGGTAAAATAATTGACTATGATAGAGTTAATGAATTATTTTTATATGATTTCAGACATGAAAAATTCGGAAAGGTTATTTTAGATAGAGTTTCTGAACATGTATAGTTTTGAAAAAGGACTCTTGGAAAAAGGTCATTTATATATAGCTGGCTGTGACGAAGTTGGAAGAGGACCTCTCGCTGGTCCTGTTGTAGCTGCCGCAGTCATATTGGATCCTGAGATCTTTATTGAAGGATTGAATGATTCAAAAAAATTAAGTGAGAAAAAACGAGTTGCTTTAGATATTGAGATAAGAAAAAATGCAATTGCCTTTAAGATAGTATATATTTATCCTAATGAAATTGATAAAATCAATATTTATCAGGCTTCAAAAAAAGCGATGATAGAAGCAATAAAGTGCCTGAACCCTAACCCTAGTTATATTCTAAGTGACGCAATGCCACTAGATGGAATTGGTATTCCTTATTTAAGTATAATTAAGGGAGATTCTAAAAGTGCAACAATAGCTGCTGCATCAATCATGGCTAAAGTTGATAGAGATAATTACATGGTTGAAATGAGTAAACTATATCCAGAATATGGGTTTGAAAGACATAAAGGGTATCCCACTAAGCAGCATATAGAAGCTTTAAAAAAATATGGTGTATTAGATATTCATAGAAAAAGTTATAAACCTGTATTCGATATTGCTAATCAACAAACAAAACTTAATATATAAAAAAACAAGGAATTAAAGTGAATCCTATATAGTGGACACTAAATAAAAAAACACTTTTGTACTATAATAATAGTACAAAAGTGTTTTTTATGTTTCTAAACTAGCATTATACAATTCTGAGTAATAACCATCTTGACTAATCAATTCTTTATGTGTTCCTCGTTCTTTAATACCTGATTCTGTTAAAACTAGTATCTCATCAGAGTTAGATATAGTTGAAAGTCTATGAGCTATTACTAGGGTAGTTCTACCTTCGCTTAATTCGTCTAGTGCTTTTTGGATTAACTTTTCTGTGACGTTATCTAAACTAGAAGTTGCTTCATCAAGAATTAGAACTGGTGGATTTTTTAAGAATACACGAGCTATACTAACTCTTTGTTTTTGTCCTCCTGATAATTTAACTCCACGTTCTCCAACAAGTGTTTCATACTGTTCGGGAAGAGACATAATGAATTTATCTATATTTGCTTTTTTAGCTGCATCAACAACTTTTTCAAAGGATGCTTCTGGGTCACCATAAAGTATATTATCTCTTATTGTTCCATAGAATATATAGACATCTTGTTGAACATGTCCTATATGAGATCTAAGTGAATAAATATCAATCTCTTTAACATTTTTACCATCTATTAGTATTTCACCATTAGTAACATCATAGAATCTTGGGATTAACTTAGATATAGTACTTTTACCTACACCAGTTTCTCCGACTAATGCTATTTTTTTCCCTGGTTCAATTGTTACATTGAAGTTATGTAATACATCTTCGCGCGATGTCTCATATTGAAAATCAACATTTATAAATTCTATTCGTCCGGCAGTTCCATTTAGTATCGTTGGATTTTCTGGGGAACTTATTTTTGGAGTCATAGTTATTATTTTATAAAATTTCTCATATCCACTCCATCCTTTTTGAACTTGTTCTATTGTACCTATTAAAGTTCTTATTGGTTGAATTAAATATGCGATAAACATAAAGTATGCAACATATTCCCCAGCTGTAATTTCACCTTGTATAATGAAGTATCCTCCAAAGACTAAAACAACTACATATATTAGATCTATTAGCAAGTTTGTTCCTGCACTAAAGATCCCCATTTGTTTATAAAATTCATTATAGCTATCTTGGTAACGATAAGTTACACCCTTGAATTTCTCGATTTCAAATTTTTCATTTGTGAATGCTTTTGTAAGTCTGATTCCACCAATTGAATTTTCCACTTCACTATTAATTTCTTCATGTGTTGTTCTTGTTTTTCTCGAAGCATTCATCATTTTTTTTCTTCTTAATGCACTAAAGATTACTAAGAATATTATAAATATAAATACTATAAAAGTAAATTGAACATGAATAAATATTAGAATTGAAAAACTACCAAAAATCATAATTGATGAAACAAAAATATTTTCTGGAGTATGGTGACTCATTTCTGAGATATCTCTTAAGTGACCTACGATATATGTCATAATAGAACCGGTTTTATGATCATCAAAATAATCGCTATCTAATGTTTGTATTTTCTTGAATAAATCTATTCGCATATCTCTTTCTATTCTTGTTCCCATAACATGTCCGTAATAATTAACAAAATAGTTACATGCCATTCTTACGAAATAGAGTCCTGTAAGGATTACTCCCCACATTATTATTAAACTCATTTTTTCGTTTGGAATGTAGTCGTCAATAAAATTTGATGTTATGACTGGAAATAGTAAATTTAAGCCGCTCATAATTGTAGCAGCTATTAAATCTAGATAGAACAGAAGTTGATGATTTTTATAATATTTAATGAATGTTTTTAACATTTGATTCACCTCATAAATGCATTATATCATATGTAAATAATTTGTATATTTATTTTTGAAATATGGTATAATATTTATGATGGTGCGCCAGTTCGGTTGCGCATATATAGTCGGTGAAAACCCAACCTATTAAGGAATAGCAAACCGTTAGTAGTTAGCCTTGGAGCCGAAGTCGTGAGATCAGGTTTAAGCGTAGGCAAACAAAACAGAGATAATCGCTAAAGCGAGATTATCAAAGTCCCACCGGGGTCTTAGAGCATGGCGAGATTGAGAGAGTTATATGTGTGATACCTGAGAGACCTTATATATTCTGGAAAACAGTAATTTCATACACAAGAATCATTTAATTTAAGGTGTGAGAAAAGATATATAAGGAGTCGGACTAACCCATAGTAGTGATGAAGCAGGGATTAACAGTGTAACAAAGGATGAATATGGAAAAGAATTAGAACATAACGTTAAAGATTGGTTAAAGACACAAAGGAATAATGATATAATAAAAATTATAGATAGGTTAAATAAGAAGATAGTCGGTCATTACAGATATTATGGAATATCTGGAAACTTCAAAGGCTTAACGAAATTCTATAAATTTATCTTATTGGAATTATATAAAATGCTTATTAGGAGAAGTCAAAGAAGTTATCTTAACTTTGAAAGATACTTTAAACTAATTATTAAGCATCCAATCTTAAAAACCAAAACTGTATGTAAATATTTGGTAAACTAAGAATATATGAAGAGCCTATTGCCTTAATTGGGCACGATGGTTTCTGTGAGGGGCTTATAAGACTTCCCTCTATTAAAAGAGAGGTGAAAGTCGAGAATAGTCTACTCGACATTATATGGTAGTTAATTTAAAAGATTTACTGAGAATTAATTTGAAAGATGAAGTAATTATATTTGAAACCGATACCGTTTATGGTATTGGTTGTTTAATAGATAGCGATAAAGGTATTAAAAGAATATATGAAATCAAAAACAGAGAAAACAAATTTCCACTTGCTGTATTATGTGCAAACATAAGCCAAGTTGAAAAAATAGTTGTGGATTTCGAATTAAACAAGCACCTAGCAAAGAGGTTCTGGCCTGGGGCGCTAACTCTTATCTTGAATAAAACTAGTGTTATAAGTGATTTATTAACTTCTGGATTAAATACAGTTGGAGTAAGAATTCCTAATAATAAGATTGCTTTGGATATTTTAGAGAAGTATGGACCAATGGCTGTTACAAGTTTGAATATTTCTAGTGAACCACCAATTCTTAAATTTAAGGATGTTTTATTATTTGAAGACAGTGTTGACTATGTAGTAAAAGGTGAAGATTTATCATCTGTCAGTTCAACAGTTTATGACTGTGTAAATAAAAGAGTTTTAAGGCAAGGGAAAATCAAAATAGGCCTGTAGTTTAGCCTGTTTTTTTAATAGGGAGATTACTTGTAAAAACGGGATATATATAGATGAATATAAAGCAAATATTGAAATATATATAATTAACTTATATTTACCGTGTATATAGTATTGAATTTTAAAAATAAGTTGGTATACTATTTAGTATACATACGAATAAGTATATATTTTTATATAAAGGAGTTGAATTTAAATGAAGATAGCAATAGGTGCTGATCATGGCGGATTCGAGCATAAAGAAGTAATATTTAGACACTTAGTGAAATTAGGATTTGAGGTATCAGATTTTGGAACATTTGATAACGAAAGTGTAGATTATAATGATTTTGCTATTAAAGTGGCTGAAGCTGTAGGTAGTAAAGAATATGATCGTGGAATATTAATTTGTGGTACTGGGATTGGTATGAGTATTATGGCTAACAAAGTTAAAGGTGTTAGAGCTGCTTTAGTTCATGATTTATTTACTGCAGAGGCTACAAGACAACATAATAATACAAACATTCTTGCAATGGGTGGAAGAATTATTAGTGTTGAACTTGCATTGCAAATTGTAGATATATGGATAAATACTAATTTTTCTAATGAAGAAAGACACATTAGAAGAATTAATAAAATTAATAACTATAAAGGAGAATAGCATATGGGAAAAGTGGTAATATTGGATCATCCCCTTATTGATCACAAAATGGCGATTATTAGAAATGTTAATACGCACACGAAATCATTTAGGGAAAATGTAAACGAAATAGCAGGATTAATGGCTTATGAGATTACAAGAGATTTACCTACTAAAAAAATCGAGGTTATAACACCGATTACTACCACGATTTGTAATGTTCTTGATAAAGACGTTGTAATAGTTCCTATTATGAGAGCTGGTCTTGGAATGGTTGATGGAATACAAATGATTATTCCTACTGCTAAAGTTGGACATATTGGAATGTACCGTGATGAAGAAACATTAGAGCCTGTTGAGTACTATGCTAAGTTTCCTGATGAAATTATTGACGGGAAAGTTTTAGTTGTAGACCCAATGCTTGCAACTGGTGGTAGTGCTAGTGCAGCAATTACTAATGTTAAAAAAAGAGGGGCTACAGATATTAGATTTGTTTGTCTTGTAGGTTGCCCTGAAGGTGTTGCTAGATTAAATCTAGACCATCCTGATGTTGATATTTATTTGGCTGCAATGGATGAAAAATTAAATGAAGTGGGATATATTGTCCCTGGCCTTGGTGACTGTGGAGATAGATTATTTGGAACTAAGTAATGGATAACAAAAACAGAGAGGCATTCAAAGTATATTCAATTGTTAGTAATTTCATTTTCGAGATTATGTTTATATTAGCAGCATCATTTGCGGTTGGTTATTTCTTGGATGAGTGGCTTAACACGCTTGTAGTATTTAAAATAATTTTTGTACTACTAGGGGTATTTGCGGGTCTTAGAAACTTTATTATAAGAATATCAAAAGTAGGTGTAGATGAAAATGATGAAAAATGAAAGTGCGTTTACAAAAACATTTCCATTGGTAATGCTTTTTACTGGTTTAGTGTTTTTGGTTTTATGGGTAGCATTTAATGAATTAATGTGGGGAGCCTCATTTGCCCTAGGAAGTTTTACTATGTTATGGTCAATGAGTTTATTATATAAAAGTAGTGGAAAAGTATTAAAGTCTGATGTGGAAACGGCACAAAAGATAACTGTGAAAAGTTACTTTTTAAGGTTTTCCCTTTACATTCTAATCCTAACAATATCAGGGTTTACTGAAAACCTTGAGTTATTAGCTGTTGCGGCTGGATTATTGACATTTAAATTTATGTTGTATGTAAGTTTGTACTTGGAGAGAAAAGGTGAAAGTAAATGAATACGTTTGATGAAATAGTTAACTTTTACGTAGATATAACACCGGGATTGAAGTCATCTTTACTTATCACCGTGGTTTTAATGATATCAACTACAATTATCGGACTAAAAGTTAAAAGACTTAAAGCAACAGATGTACCAGGTGGAATTACTTTGATTTCGATACTTTTCGTTGAAGGTATTAATGATTCAATGGCAAGTTTCTTCAAAAAACATTGGAGAATATTCACTCCATATATGATGACGTATTTGATATTCTTATCATTTGCGAATACATCCTCATTATTCGGATTAAATACTCCATTATCTAGTATTAACGTTGCCGCAGGGTTTAGTGTACTTGCATTTGGATCAATTCAAATAGCAGCAATAATAGTAAAAAATCCGTTTCGAAGAATGAAAGATTTACTTGATCCAAACCCATTATTCTTACCTATCAATATAATTGGTGAAATAAGTACACCATTTGCTATGGGGATGCGTCTGTTTGGTAACTTATTAAGTGGTTCTATTATTGGAATCATTATATATGGGATAACTGGATGGTTTGGCATTATATTTGGAGCGTTTTTTATCCATCCAGTATTTGACATATTCTTTGGAGGAATCCAAGCTTATGTTTACTTCATGTTGTTCTCAGTATTCTTGAGTATGGCAGTTGAAGAATAATAACGAATAACGATTTAATAAAACAAAAATAGGAGGAACAAATTATGGAATTTAATGATTTTTTTGTACAAGGTATGGCAATGTTAGGTGCAGGTATCGCAATGATAGCTGGAATTGGACCAGGAATTGGCCAAGGATTTGCTGCTGGTAAAGCGGTTGAAGCATTAGGTAGACAACCTGAAGCAGAAGGAAAAATAAGAACATTAATGCTTATTGGACAAGCTATGGCTGAGACTACTGGTCTTTATGCTTTGATAATTGCATTCATTCTAATCTTTGTTGCATAATAAAAAACAAATACTTGTTAGGAGGTAAATATCATGGAAGAAATCATGAGTGAAGTTGCTGAATCGATATCTGAGTTTGTAAACTCTGCACTTTCACTTTCTATAGAAGAAATTGTTATACAAGTTGTTGCTACTTTACTATTATTTATCGTGATAAAAATATTCTTTTGGAATAATATAACTGCGTATTTAGAAAAGCGTAAAGAAATTATGTCTGAAGATTTATTATTATCTAAACAATCTACAGAGGCTGCTGCTGAATTAAAAGAAGTGGCAGAATTAGAATTGAATAATGTAAGAGTTAGTGCAAAAGGTATGATTGATGATGCTAAAGAGCGTGGAGAAGTTGAACGAGTTAAAATCATCGGCAAAGCTAAAAACGATGCATCGAAAATAATGGACACCGCAAAAAAAGATATGGATATTGAAATTGAAAAGGCAAGAACTAATATTAATGATGAAATCGTTAGTGTTGCAATTTTAATAGCTGAAAAAGTAATTAAGAAAGAAATCGATAAAGATAAACATAAAGAACTTGTTAAACAAATCACTAACGAGGTTGCGACTTAATGGGTTATATAGCATTCCAATACGCGGAAGCATTATTTAATTTAGCAGTTGAGACAAAACAAGTTGATAGTTTATTAAGTGACTACAAAACAATTGACACTGTAGTTGATAAAGATATTCAGAAATTTCTTAATCATCCTAAAATTTCTAAAAAGGATAAAAAGGAAATCATTCAAAATTCTATTGAGAATGGTTTATTAATGCGTTTTATGTTTGTTTTAATTGATAATTCTAGAATCGAATTACTTCATGAGTGTTTATCTGAATTTAAAAAGATAAACAATAAAAAGAATAAAGTTATGAATGTAGAAGTTTTTTCTAGTAAAAAGTTAACAAAAGAACAAATTGATCAGTTAGTTGAAAATTTAAGTAAAAAGCATAATAAAAAAGTAAATCTTGAAAATATTGTTGATTTAAATATTGTTGGTGGACTTAGAGTTGAGTATGATGGAATGATACTCGATGAAACTATTAATAATTATTTAGATAATCTTAAATTCAAGTTAACGAAATGACAGAGGTGAAAGTATGAGTAAAATTAATCCTGTTGAAATAAGCTCTTTAATTAAAGAACAGATTAAGAAATATGAAAAAGATATAAAGACTGAAAATATAGGCACTGTTATAAGTGTTGGTGATGGTATTGCTTTAGTTCATGGATTAGATAATGCTATGAGTGGAGAACTATTATTATTCCCTAATAATATTTATGGATTAGTCTTAAACTTGGAAACAGATCATGTAGGAGCTATTCTATTAGATGAATCTACAGCAATTAGAGAAGGCGACGTTGTCAAAACAACTGGACGTATTTTAGAAGTGCCTGTAGGTAAAGAATTAATTGGTCGTGTTGTTAACCCATTAGGGAAAGCAATTGATGGAATGGGTACAATAGATGCTAAAAAAACAAGACCTGTTGAAAGAAAAGCAACAGGTGTTATGAGCCGAAAGTCAGTTAACCAACCTTTACAAACTGGGATTAAAGTACTTGATGCTTTAGTGCCGATAGGTAGAGGGCAACGTGAACTTATTATCGGAGATAGACAAACTGGAAAAACAGCAATAACTATCGATACAATTATTAATCAAAAAGGTAAAGATGTTATATGTATTTATGTCGCAATTGGACAAAAAGAAAGTACTGTAGCAACTATTTTTGAAACGTTAAAAAAACATGGAGCAATGGACTATTCTATAATAGTTAGTGCGTCGGCAAGTGAACCAAGTCCTTTACTATATTTAGCACCCTATACTGGTGTTACAATTGGTGAAGAATTCATGTTTGAAGGAAAAGATGTATTAGTAGTATATGATGATTTAACTAAACACGCGATCGCATATCGTGAGTTAAGTTTATTACTTAGAAGACCACCGGGAAGAGAAGCATATCCTGGAGATGTATTCTATTTACATTCAAGATTACTTGAAAGAGCTGCGAAATTAAATGATGAACTTGGTGGAGGTAGTATTACTGCACTTCCAATCATTGAAACGCAAGCTGGAGATATTAGTGCTTATATACCAACAAATGTTATTAGTATTACCGATGGACAAATCTTCTTACAAAGTGATTTATTCCATAGTGGAGTTAGACCTGCGATAAATGCAGGATTATCTGTATCACGTGTCGGTGGTAGTGCACAGATTAAAGCTATTAAAAAAGTATCTGGAACTCTTCGTTTAGATTTAGCTGCTTATCGTGAATTAGAAGCATTTACACAATTTGGTTCTGATTTAGATGATGCTACTAAAGCACGTCTTGAACGTGGTAAGAGAACAGTTGAAATACTAAAACAAGGTCTTCATGATACTATGGATGTCGAAAAACAAGTTGTTAGTATTTTTGCACTAACAAATGGGTTATTAGATGATGTGAAATTACCAGATATTTTAAGATTTGAAACAGAACTTCATGACTATTTTGTTAGAGATGAAGCTGGAAGTAAATTACTTGATGAAATTAGAGAAACAAAAGGGTTACCTGAAATTGATCTAGTTAGTGATGTAATTAAAAGGTTTAAAAAAGTATTTGTATAAGGTGGTGTTATAAATGGGTTCAATGAGAGAAATTAAATCACGTATAACAGCTACTAAAAAAACTTCTCAAATTACAAAAGCGATGCACATGGTTAGTGCATCTAAGCTTAAAAAAGCGGAAGGTATTATTAAGAGTTATAGACCACTCGTATATAAATTACGGGAGATGATAGACAACCTACTAAGTAGTGAGGGTGCAATGAGTCATCCTATGTTAGTAGAAAGAGAAAAACAAGTTGTATGTTATGTTCTTGTTACTAGTGATCGTGGACTTGCTGGGCCTTATAACTCAAGTGTTTTCAAAGCTTTTACTGCTTTTGTAGAAGAGAATCATCAATCAAACGATGAATTTTTAGTTGCTACTATCGGATTTAAAGCTTATAGTTTTGCAAAAAGAATGAAATTCAATATGTTAAATGAAGAAATAATTAATGTTAGAGATGATATTCAATTTATTGATTTTAAAACAGTAATTGATAGATTTACAACAGATTTCTTAAATGGAAATATTGATAGTATTGTTGTATTCTATAATCATTTTATTAATACAATGACACAAATAGTAGAACACGCACAAATATTGCCTATAACTAATGGGCATAAAGTAAAAGAAATAGATGATGGAGAATTAGATTTGAAGTTAATTTATAATTTTGAACCTAATCCACAAGTTATTATTGATCATTTATTACCTATGTATGTTGAAAATACATTATACGGTATGATTCTTGAAGCTAAAGCGAGTGAACATGCAGCAAGAATGACAGCTATGAAAAGTGCAACAGATAATGCGGAAGATGTTATACACACATTGCAACTTCATTACAACCGTGCAAGACAAGCTGCAATCACGATTGAGTTAACTGATATTATAGGCGGAGCCAACGCAGTTAACTAAAGGAGGAAATTATGAATAAAGGAAAAATAGTTCAGGTAATGGGACCTGTTATTGATGTGGAATTTGAAGATGATTTACCAGAAATCAACCATGCATTAACTGTAAACATTAGTGCTGAAAATAATAATAATGTTGCTATAAAATTAACACTAGAAGTTTCATTACATTTAGGGAATAATGTTGTTCGTACAATTGCCATGGATTCTACTGATGGTGTTGTTAGAGGGATGGAAGTTAAAGACACTGGTGCTCCAATTACTGTACCTGTTGGTCCTGCTACACTAGGACGTATATTTAATGTTCTTGGTGAAGAAATTGATGGATATGATCCTGTTCCTAAAGGAACAAAGACAAGCCCGATTCATAGACCTGCACCTAAACTTGACGAATTATCTAGTGATATTGAAATACTTGAAACAGGAATCAAAGTTGTAGATTTACTTGCTCCTTATATTAAAGGTGGTAAGATTGGATTATTTGGTGGTGCCGGAGTTGGTAAAACTGTATTAATTCAAGAGTTAATTAATAATATCGCTCAAGAACATGGTGGAATTTCTGTTTTTGCGGGTGTTGGAGAACGTACTCGTGAAGGAAATGATTTATATCATGAAATGACTGAATCAGGTGTTATTAAAAAAACAGCAATGGTATTTGGACAAATGAATGAACCACCTGGAGCTAGAATGAGAGTAGGATTAACTGGTCTTACTATGGCTGAATATTTTAGAGATGAAGAAAAACAAGATGTGTTATTGTTTATTGATAATATATTCCGTTTTACTCAAGCTGGATCTGAAGTATCTGCATTACTTGGTCGTATGCCAAGTGCTGTAGGGTACCAACCAACTTTGGCTACAGAAATGGGTAAATTACAGGAAAGAATAACTTCTACCAAAGAAGGATCAATTACATCTATCCAAGCTGTATATGTACCAGCTGATGATTATACAGATCCTGCACCAGCTACAACATTTACACATTTAGATGCTACGACAAACCTTTCACGTAAAATTAGTGAGGAAGGTATCTATCCAGCAGTAGATCCACTTGCTTCAACTTCGCGTGCGTTAGCACCTGAAATTGTAGGACAAGAACATTATGATATTGCTCGTGAAGTTCAAAGAACAATTCAAAGATATAACGAATTATTAGATATCATTGCTATCTTAGGGATGGATGAGTTGAGCGAAGACGATAAATTAGTTGTACATAGAGCTAGAAGAATTAGATTATTCTTATCACAAAACTTCCATGTTGCACAACAGTTTACAGGACAAGTAGGTACTTATGTAGCTGTGAAAGATACTGTAAGTGGATTTAAAGAAATATTAGAAGGAAAATATGACCATTTACCTGAAGAAGCGTTCCGTCTTGTAGGTAGTATTAAAGATGTAATTGCCAAAGCAGAAAGATTAAAATAGGGGGAATTAATATGAAAATTAGTGTTGTTACACCCCGTGGAGAACTATATAGTGAAGAAGTTGATTATGTAGTAGTAACTTCGAAAATGAATGGTGAATTTGCCATTATGAAAAATCATATACCAATTATTAGTACTATTGATACTGGATATGTAAAAATTATAAGAGAAGAAAAAGAATTATTTACTGTAGTGATAAATGGTGTTGTTGAGTTTCAAAACAACATTTGCAATGTCATTGCTCAAGAAGCACATGTTGGAATGAATAAAGTTAGTGCAATGGAACATTTAAATACAGTTAGAGAAGAAAGAATTAAAGAGAATAAAAGACGCAATGTAGACTTTGCTCTTGCAGAAAAAGAGTTAAAGAAAAGTGTTAAAAGTTCTCGAGCAGGAGAATTGTAAATAATCAAATTTGATATATACAATTATATGTCTTAAAGTAAATGAGTGGTGATTATGCTGCTCATTTTTATTTTCGGATTTTTATTTAGATATATATTTATGGTCCTACTATTGCATGTAATCCCTTGTATGAATATCCAATCATTTGACATTCAAAGTAATATTATGTACTATATCTTTAAGATGGTTGGGTGGTGATTTGTATTATTGGTGAAAGTATTAAAATATTTGATGAACTAGACTCTACAAATAATTTTATGAAACAAAATTATTCAAATTTAGATCATGGTTCTGTTGTTGTTTCTAAGAGACAAACAAATGGTAGAGGTAGAAGAACAAATAGTTGGGTTAGTGAAGTAGGAAATTTGTATTTTAGTATCGTATTAAAAAACAATATAAGTAGAATAAATACTTTTAAATATATTGTTGAATCGTCAGTGTCAATTATTAGGTTATTAAAATCATATAATATTCATTCAGTTATTAAG
>Ga0307989_1000796_pt1 | contig 18725 bp, 12 predicted proteins | sample EllFjometagen185_FD_203164 | JGI IMG/M metagenome (GOLD analysis project Ga0307989, IMG submission 203164) | Marine microbial communities from Ellis Fjord, Antarctic Ocean - #185 | ecosystem: Environmental > Aquatic > Marine > Unclassified | place: Southern Ocean | collected 2014-10-08
CAAACCAAAATATATTTGCTTTTGCGCACTCTGTTACATGTCCATCCGCATTTGTTAAAATTGCAGAAAAGAATTCATCACGCTCAGCTATTTGTTGAGAAATATAACCATCTAAACGAGAAGAAAGCGTTTTGAATTCTGGATTTGAACGTGGCCGAAATACGGATTTCAACGCAACTCCCTTGTAAATTCCTGTATCAATTACCAATTCTTCAGCTCCTACCATTACTCCTTCCGGAACAATAACGATGGATATTCTTGAATCACTAGAAACAGCAGAAACAACCTCTTCAATCCATTCTGAAATTTGCGTGATTGGATGAGGCGGTCGCAATCCAATCATGGCACTTGAACGCATCAATCGATCAAGATGTTCTTCTTTTTTAAATACCACCTTCTTATAGGTTCGTAACGTTTCATATGCTCCATATCCACACTGCACAGCAGGCGAAAAGAAAGATACCATTGCTTCCTTTTTTTCTATTTTGGCTCCATTCCAGAGATATATCATCTGGTAAAATTTTTATGAAAATCAGAGCTCTGGTCAAAAGAAAAATCACCAAAATACTCTTGTTTAAAAAACTTAATATGCTAGTCACTGAGTGGTTTTTTTGTTCTTCATTGTTACTGAAAACTGTGCCCATGCAACCTCTGAAAATTCGCGAACACATTAAAAATATTTTTTAATTTTTTCAGTTTGAAGTTTGTGGTTTGAAGTTTGTGGTTTTAAAACTAAAGATTTAAAGAACAAATCACGCATAAAATCTGGACTTTTTCATGAAAATTGATACCCTGCCGACGATGCAAATTTTAGTTTCCGATCTCGCCAAAAAGTTGAGCCTTGCACCCGAAGCAGTAATTCTTCATGCAATGGATCTTGATTTTGATATTCCCGAGGATGAGATGATCCCCGAGGATATTGCTAAACAAATAGAGAAACTTGAGATTGGTGATGATGTGGCGCAGACAGAACATGCTATCGAAGAGCAACTTGAACGTGAAATTGTAGAAAAACAACAAGAACAAACTGCTGGAAGCAAAAAGAAGATTCAAAAAAAACAAGCAGAGAAAAAAAAGGAGGAACTTGATAAAAGAGATGAGGTAGAAATAAAAACAGCCACTGATGGAAGTATTATTCTTCCTGAAGAAATGACTGTTCGTGAGCTATCAATAAAAATTGCAAAACCTATTCCGCTCGTGCTTGTGAAAATGAAGCAGAATGGAATTATTGCCAATTTGAAAGAAAATATTGATTACGAAACAGCTGCAATTATTGCCCAAGAAATGGGGGTAACAGTAAAAAAAGAAGCCGCTGAACTTTCGAGTGAAGATTTATTTCGTGGTGATTTAAAATCATTACTAGCCGACGAAGAAGTTGAACAATTAAAAACACGTCCACCGGTAATTTCTATTATGGGACACGTTGATCATGGGAAAACTTCTATTCTTGATTATATTCGAAAAGCAAATGTGGTAGACGGAGAAGCTGGAGGAATCACCCAGTCTATCGGAGCCTACCAAGTGGAGAATGGAAAACAATTGATTACGTTTCTTGATACACCGGGGCACGAAGCATTTACTATGATGCGAGCACGAGGAGCTCACGCGACTGATGTTGCTATTCTTGTCGTTGCTGCAACAGAAAGTGTGAAACCACAAACTATTGAAGCAATTAATCACGCGCATGCAGCAGAAATTCCCATTGTTGTTGCTATTAATAAAATGGATTTACCAGGAGCAAATCCTGATTTGGTAAAGAAAATACTCGCCGAACACGATGTTCAGGCAGATGACTGGGGAGGAGATGTTCCTTGCATCCCTGTTTCAGCCAAAACTGGAGACGGCATCGATAAACTTCTTGATACGGTTCTTACTGTTGCAGAAATGCAAGAATTAAAAGCAAATCCAAGCCGAAGTGCTATCTGTACTGTTATCGAATCAGAAATGACTCCTAAGTCTGGAATGAAAGCAACGGTGCTCGTCAATACTGGAACATTAAAACAAGGAGATGCTTTTGTAATTCACGATCAACATGGAAAAATTCGTGTTATGAAAAATTTTCGTGGAGAAATTGTTAAAACAGCTTTACCAAGTACACCGGTAGAAATAACTGGATTATCAAAGCTTCCACAAATGGGAGATCTCCTGCAAGTAATGAAATCTGATAAAGAGGCTCGTAAAAAAGCTGAGGCAGTAGCAGGAATCAAACATGATGACGCATTATCAAAACGAAAAAAAGCATCACTCGCTACATTAAAAGCACGTATTGCTGAAGGAAAAGTAAAACAACTAAAAATTGTTGTGAAGGCTGACTCAAATGGAACACTTGAAGCAGTCGTAGAAGAATTAAGAAAAATGAAAACAGAAGAAACAATGGCAAAAGTCATTCACTCTGGAGTAGGAGAAATTAGCGAATCAGACATCATGCTTGCTTCTGCGGGAGAAGCCTTGATGGTTGGATTTAATGTTGATGCTTCTGGACGACTCACCAAGCTCGCTGAGCGAGAAGGAGTACAACTCTTTTCTTATGACATCATTTATCACTTGACTGAAAAAATACAAGAAATTATCGAAGGACGAGAAGATGCTGAAGACAGTGAAAAAGTAATTGGAGAAATGCTCCTCAAGGGAGTATTTGCTACTGATAAAAAAATGGCCGTTGCCGGAGGAGAAGTTACTTCCGGACAGGTTCGTGGAAAAGTTTCTTTCCGATTATTCCGAGGCAAAGAGGAAGAAGCCCTTGGCGTTGGAACGGTTACCTCTGTGCAATTAGGGCAAAAAATTATTGAGGAAGTAAACGAAGGAGCTGAATGTGGATTGAAATTAAAACACTCAGATCTCGAATTCAAGGTTGGAGACCGATTGGAATTCTTCACTGGAGGTGGTGATTCAAAATAATGAAATAAATATAATTGAAGGGAAAAGATATATCTTTTCCCTAACAGATGATTCTATTTACGTACACAAGAAAACATCTCAGACAAATACATGACTGAGGTGTTATTCTTTAAAAGATTGTGTTTTAAATTCTTCATCCAATACAGCCAGTACAAATAGTTCTGGCTTAACGTTTTTTCATATGCTAACTCGTCACAATATAAATCGATAGGAGAATCAAGGTTGTTATAGAAAGCAATGCTCCCCAAAACAATATTCTCTGTCGAATTAACAAGAAATGAAATTTCCTCTGTATCAGTGGAAATACTCCACTTTTGATGGCGTTTATCCAAAACAAATTCTTTCTGATTACTCTGGGCAACCTCATAATAAAGTCCTTCACTTAAATAGGCCTTTGATTCTAATACTACTCGAGAATCCAAGAATTCTTGCATTTCATTTTGCACAAAACGTGCATAACTAAGGCTGTCTTGATTATATCCATTCAATACACTGAGTATTGTTAACACTAATATTAATAATGATTTTTTCATGACATTCCCCCTTTGGGGCAGTTAAATTTAAATTTAATAAGATTTAATAATTCCCCACGCCCACCTAAATAGATGAACACAGCGAATTACTAAATCGCACACAACATTTCAAAGAACTACGTGAAATATATATTTCAACTCTTTTCTTATGGCATATTTAATATATTTTGTCAAACTCGACAAATAACAATTTTTACATACAATTCACATTGATGCGCAAAACGGATATTGCTTTTACACTTGCACGAATCGTCTCCGACGGAATCGCTATATTTGCAGCTCTCGTACTTGCATATTTTTTCCGTATGTCATGGTTCCCCGACTTAGGAGTTGGTGAAGGGGCCCTTCCTCTTGTGATGTGGAGTTGGTACCAGATGTTCGCGGCGGAAATAATGGCAATGCTGCTTGTTATTTTTGCGGTAAATGGACGCTATAAGTTCCATGCAGACGAAAAAAGCTGGGATGAAGTCCGACATATATTTTGGGCTTTTTCTGCAGGATTAGCACTGGTAATTGTTCTGTTTTTCTTTCAAAAATTCACTTTCTTTTCTCGCCTTCTTCTGGGAGTTGCATGGGTTTCTGGCCTTACTTTTCTTATCGCAGGACGACAAGGAGTTCGTTGGATTCGCAGAAGAATGTGGCAACATGGATACGGACAATTTCATATACTCGTTCTTGGAAGTGGACGTTTGGCGAAGGAAACCATTCAGTTTTTGAAACAAACGCAACAATATAAAATTATTGGTGTACTCCATGAACCAGAAAGTAAAATCACTTCCCTTGGCGGAATACGCGTTATCGGATCATTTGATGATTTAGAAAAATTCTTAATCAAACTTCGACCTACTGATGTTCTCCTTGCCTCTGATTATTCATCAAAAGTCGACACGGCTCATCTTGCACGACTCACACATGTGCATCATACCCGTTTTCAATTTCTTCCAGATGAAAGCTCTCTCGATCTTGCTTCAGTAGAAAGTGCCCAACTAGGAGCTTTCCCTATGTTGAAACTTCATGCCACACAATTAGATGGATGGGGATATGTGACCAAATCTCTTATAGAACATGTCTTTGCGGGAACGGCCTTGCTTGCGCTCTCCCCTCTTATTCTTTTTGTTGCATTAAAAATAAAATTCTCCTCGCTCAAATCTCCTATTCTCTATGGTTCAAAACGTATTGGGACAAGTGGTAATACATTTAAGTGTTGGAAATTCCGGACAATGGTTCCTGATGCCGAGGCATTAAAAAAAGATCTTCTAAAGAAAAATGAACGAAAAGGCGGTGTGTTATTTAAAATAAAAAATGATCCGCGTATTACTCCTTTTGGAAAATTGCTGCGCAAAACTTCTATAGATGAGATTCCTCAACTGTGGAATGTTCTTTGTGGTAATATGTCTCTTATCGGTCCTCGGCCACATTTACCTGAAGAAGTAGAACAATATGAAGCCGAACACAAACTCTTACTCTCAATAAAACCTGGTATCACGGGATATGCACAAATTCATGGGCGTTCTAGTTTAAGTTTTGATGATGAAATGCGATATGAACTCTTTTATTTGAAAAACTGGAGTCCTTGGCTGGATGTAATTATTTTCTTTAAGACAATTAAACTCGTCTGCGGAAGAGAAGATGCAGAATAATAGGTAAAAAACATAAAAGCCTTTTTACTCAAAGTTGCCAAAAAACATCTTTCTGCTACTCTCCACGCGATGTTTGTAGATGAAGCAAAGTTTTCAATTGTAGCAGGAAAAGGAGGTGACGGATGCGTCAGCTTTCGAAGAGAGAAGTATATTCCAAAAGGAGGTCCCGATGGAGGTGACGGAGGCGCTGGAGGAGATATTATTTTTAAAGCAGTCGATAATGCACATACTCTTGCCGAGTATCGTATGCAAAAAACATTTTCTGCCGAAAATGGTCGTCCCGGAGCAAAAAATAATCGTACGGGAAGAAGTGGTGAAACACTTATTCTTTCTGTGCCCATCGGAACTCAAGTACACTCCGAAGGCCATGTTATTGCTGATCTTGTAAAAAAAGGCCAGGAAATAGTTTTGGCACGTGGAGGAATTGGAGGAAAAGGAAATGCCGGGTTTGTAAGCTCGATTCGTCAAGCACCAAATTTTGCTGAAAATGGAGATATCGGAGAAAGCCTTGATCTAGAAATTGAATTAAAACTTGTTGCGGATGTCGCGCTTGTAGGATATCCCAGTGTTGGGAAATCAACTTTTATTTCAGTGGTATCAAATGCCAGACCAAAAATTGCTGATTACCCATTTACAACACTTGTTCCCAATTTGGGAGTAAGCCTCATTGATGATCGTGAAATCATGTTCGTTGATATTCCTGGGTTAATCGAGGGTGCCAGTGAAGGAAAAGGCCTTGGACATCAGTTTTTGCGTCACATTGAGCGTGCACGATTTGTGCTTCATTTAATTGATGCCAATAGTGATACGCCCTTTGAAGATTTTGAAAAAATTCAAACAGAGTTAAAAAAATTCTCACAAAAACTAGCTGACAAACCGTGGCTTCCAGTATTTACCAAGGTTGATACCACGGATGAAGAACTGGAAACATTTTTGTGTGATGAATTTGAAAAAAAGTTTGGTATACGCCCATGGCTCGTTTCTGCTGCGACGCATGAAGGAGTTCCGGAAGTACTCCGAGAAATTGTAAAACAAGTACCTCCTCTTGAAGAAGTTGAACCACTGATTGAAGAAGATGACCCCGCTTTTGTAGAATTTCGTCCAGGAAAAAATGTTGCTGAGGATCCACGTCGTGTCACCATTGAAAAACATGAAAATTGGTGGAGTATCTCAAATCCACGAATTGAACAGATTGTACGACAAACAAATATGGATCACGACGAGGCTCGAGAACGTGTCTATGATGTATTAAAAAAATGGAATATTACCGATGATCTTTCCAGAAAAGGCGCTATTCCCGGTGAGCAGATGCAGATCGGGGAGACTCTTCTAGAATATCGAGGGTAATTTTGCTTGCGTCTGTTTCAAGAGCGAATGGAATAAACGAAAAAGTCCGTCCCGTTCCCGGTGCAGATATTTTTAAATTCCCGTACAGTGTTACTTCTTTACTTTTATTTTTTTCTAATAAAATAGGAGTAGAAAATCTAAAAATAACTCTTCCATCTGTTTGCACTGATGTTCTACGAGAACGCTGAAAAGAATCAGTCTCAATCCACATACGTCCAAAATCTTTGGGAGAACTCATTCCTTGTAATAAAAATATAATATCACCCACCAGTACATCTTCCTCTTCTGCAAGAAAGTTCATATGAGCCAATGGAAGCCGAACTGCATTACGAGGAACTATTCTTTGAGAATTATTTTGTATATAAGAAATATTAAGAGTTCCTGCTGAAAAAACCGGCGAAACAATTAATATGGCGAAAAAGAAACATATTTTTTTCATTAAAAGAAACATACCTCTCTTCTCAAAATTTGCCAAAATTTATTCCACGATGTAATGTACAAGAAATGTACAAACTCTCGCACTGGCTGACGATAGTCCTCGCCGCACTCTTGCCATGGCACGGAGCAATAACTGTTTTTTTACCAGAACCCTTTCGTTGGTGGAAAGAAGGGATCATTCTTCTCCTCATTGGACTCGTCCTCTGGTCAGAGTGGAGAGCTGCCGAATCTGGGAAAAAATTTAAATTTACTATAGCCGAATTTTGCGCACTGGGATTCATAATTTTAGGTGGTGCACTTGCTGCCACGTCAACAGATGTTCCGACAGCGAGTATCGCTATGCGATATCTTAGCCTCCCGTTATTAATGTATTTCATCTGGTCTATTTGGTTTCAAAATCCAAAAAATTCACGGATCAAACATCTAGAATTATTTGCACAAGTTTTTATTCCATCCTGTCTGCTGGCAACCGCATTCGGGTTTTGGATTACGAATTTGGGAGGTGCCGATCTTGTACAAAATTTTTACTCAACAACCATTTCTAGCTGGGTTCCCGGACAAGCAATTCCTCTCTGGCATGAAATAAATGGTATTGCCCGACTCCAAGGAGCTAGTTCTGGACCCATTGAATTTTCTCACCTCCTTATAGCAGCATTGGCTCTTGTTCCTTTGCTCAAACGAGGAAGCATACAGTCCTCTATTCTTGTTCTGGTTTTGGTCGCTGGTATTGGACTTTCTGCATCACGAGCTGCACTACTGGGAGCTATTATAATTCTGGCATGGTGGGGTTGGAAAGCTTTGCCACCAAAAATATCACGGAAAGAAGTAGCACTCACGGGAATTCTTCTTGGGATCCTTGGGCTTTTATTTGTTGGAACACAGACAACTGTATTACAACGTGCTGGAACAAATGAACATTTTACGCGTCCCATTGCTGCATTTGTGGCAGGAACGGATAATTTGATTCAAGGACATATTGGACAATGGGGTCCCGCGGCACGAGGAAAAAATTTAGCAGAACATAACTCTGATCAAGCACCTATTGCAGAAAATGTATTTGCTGACTGGTGGGTACAACTGGGAATCCTTGGGCTTGCCTTTGGACTTGGGTGGTTTGTTGCCGTTCTCACAGGACTCTCTTCTTATGGAATTGGTTTTGGAATCGCTACTATTGTTCTCGTAAATTTCGCAACGGTATTTGATATGACTCCTATTGCTCTGACATGGGGAACGATTTTAGCTATGTGGCAAAGAGATGAAAAAATAAAGAAAGTGAAAAAGGTTACCAAGAAAAAGACTAAGAAATAAGAGCGCAGTTGCAATTCCATCCATTTATGGCAAAATCCAACCGATGTATTCGATCCATATTAGAAATCTCGTAGAAATCTTTGCCTTTGCCGGGATTTCTTTTTTATTTGCAACCGTCGTCTTTCCCTATTTCATTCGATTTGTGAAAGGATACAAATTGACACAGAAAATAAGACAAAATGGCCTTACTGGTGGAGCATCAAAACTCTTTAGTGCTCTTCATGCACACAAATCAGGAACTCCTACGATGGGAGGTGCTGTGATTATCTTTTCTGTACTTGCAACGGTAGGAGTGTCTCGACTTTTTTCATATTTTGGAATACTTGATCACTCAATTTTAAGCCGAGGAGAAACCTATCTTCCTATTGTAACACTCGCGGTAGTTGGTCTTCTCGGACTTATCGATGATTACCTGAATATCAAGGAGCGTGGAAAACAAAAAGGACTGAGTGCGAGAGTAAAACTCTGGACGCTTCTTCTCTTTGCTCTTGCTGGAGCGGCCTGGTTTGCTTTTAAATTAGAATGGTCTGTCATTCATCTTGCTGGAATTGGAGACTTTGATATTGGACTTTGGTATGCACCTCTTTTCGTTTTTGTGCTCGTGGGAACGAGTAACGCCGTAAATCTTACTGATGGGCTTGATGGACTTGCTGGAGGTTTATTAGCTACTGCTTTTGGGGCATTCGCCGTGATTGCCTACTTCTTCGGAATGCCTATTCTCAGTGTTTTTTGTGCCATTATCGTTGGGGCACTTATTTCATTTCTTTGGTTCAATGTTCCTCCTGCTAAAATTTATATGGGAGATACTGGATCCCTCGCCCTCGGAGCCACGCTCGGAGTTATTGCCATGCTAACAAATGCTATTATTCCTCTTATTCTTATTGGAGGGATCTTTATCTTTGAAACAATATCAGTGATGCTCCAGCTTTTTTGGAAAAAATATTTCAAAAGGAAACTGTTTCGGATTGCACCAATCCATCATCATTTTGAATCAAAAGGATGGTCTGAAACACAGGTTACTATGCGTTTTTGGATTATAGGGGCAGGACTCAGCCTCATCGGGCTTCTTGTTGGTCTTCTCGGGATGGGGAATGCTGGTATTTTTTAATACACCAAAAAAAATGACTTTTCTTGATACTGACATATTTGCAAAAATTATCGCTGGAGAGATTCCTTGTGATACAGTGTTTGAAAACGAACGTATTCTTGCCTTTCATGATATCCAACCAAAGGCGAAACATCACGTTCTCATTGTTCCAAAAGAAAACTTAATTACCGCGCAAGAAGTGACAGAAGAAAATAAAGAACTCTTTGGTGAATTATTTCTCGTTGCAAAACAAGTCGCAGAAAATTTAAATATTTCTGGATATAAGTTGGCTATGAATGTCGGAGAAGATGGTGGACAAATCGTTCCCCACGTACACCTTCACCTTCTCAGTGCCGATTATAAATCCATTTTATAAGAAAGGAGCTTCGTATTTCTTTTATTTCTGCGAGCATCAAAATACGCCTGAAATAAATCTTTGAGTAAATGAGGAGGAACTTCCATATATTTTTGAAATAATGATAAAGTGCAAAGACCTATTGCGCAAGAAAAACAAGACCGAATTCTTTTTCAAGCCCGGGCTTGAAAAAGGTTGAAATCGGAACCCAAAAAAATCTTGGGCTTCAACCCAAAATTAAAGAAAAAATGAAATAGGAAAAAGTCAATTATCAGTCCTGGAGACAGCGAAGGGAAAAGCCGTAGAGCTTATTGAATGCAGTACGGAATACCGTCGAGTAGCCCGAATCCAAGTGGCGGCTCCACGCATGTGTGGAGCTACCCTGCGACGCCGACCAAACGAAGGCATGCGAACCACTATTGATGAACCCTCCTACTATATTCCGGATGCCCGCTAAAGGCGCGGAAAATCCAGAAGTGCCACAATTACTACTTTCTGCGCATTTGTCAACGGTCTTCAGTTTATCCCCTGCATTCGTTCCCAGTTGCCCCTCAAGCGTTCCCCATTCCGTATCGGTAGGGATATGCCACCCATCAGGACAAATTCCTTGGTGGGGCGTATTTATCTGTGCAGAGCAGTCGGTGTACACACAGTTTGCCGGTAAATCCATCGCTTCTTGCCATTCGTACAAAGCCCCGTTTTTTGTACAATTGGCTTCATCATTTCCATAACAATACTTTTCATAGACTCCTGTGCCACTTCTCTGACAACTCGCATACGTTTCTGTCGTGCAATAGCACTCCACTCCTCCGATAGTCTGCACCGTTCCTGTATTTCCACTACAAGCAGCAAAGATAGCAGCCGATCCTGGATCATTTGTCTTGGTCCCGACATTGAGATTCTCTGCCATCCAACACTGATCTCCCATCCATAATGTTACATACTTATTTCCATCTCTATCCACTACTCGGGGTGTTTCAGGACAAAACAAAACATGTGACGCTAATGCACCATGTGATCGGGCAATATACATTTCTTTTTGTTCCGTATCATAATACTGTTTTCCCCTGTCTCCATCTGTCTTGGCTTGTATCTGAAGAGTCGTAAGTCGTGTATCTGTTGGCGCTACAAAATCCGTCACTGTTCCATTCGCTATTCCTACAGAATATTTTTTTAATTCTGTATCATAATAATACACTCCTTCTACCGCGTCATTCTTGGTACTCAGCTCTACCGTTGTCAAGCGTTTATCAGAGACATCTGGCAAAGCCGTAAGTGTTCCATCAGCAGCTCCCATACCAGCATAATTTTTTTCCACATCATTCCAATAAAATTGTCCCAAAATCGCACGACTATTATCTACAATCACTTGCAACCACGATGGATACACCGCCTCCGCCACTGGCACAATAAAAAACAGCGCACAACCCATCACCAAAAATATTTTGAATTGCTTCATTATGAGATAATTTTTAGAGAAAGAAGGACCAAAAGTCAATTTTTTAATTTCAAGTCCGGACTTGAAATTTGTATTTATTTTGTAGGGAACTCAGATCTGCGTTCCCTACAAAATAACAAACATGAATACCTATTTTCTTAAAATCAAGTCCGGACTTGAAATAAAACAAAAAGAGAACAGAGAAGGTTTTCTAAAAATTTGAAGATTTGAAATTTGAACTCCCCTCCTGTACAATTTCAAAGAAATTTATCTTCTTTTCGTATGAAATCTATCGCAAACATTCTCGTTGAGCACAACATCGTGCGTACAAACTTCACAGACCCCTTTCTTTGGGCCAGTGGTATTCATTCTCCTATTTACTGTGATTGTCGTGAACTTATGAGTCTTACGAATGCACGAAATGAAATTGTAGACGGATTTATAGAATTAATTGAACGAGAAAACCTCGCAACTGAGTTTGTTGCAGGAACGGCTACTGCTGGAATTCCATGGGCCGCCTTTGTCGCAGAAAGATTAAGCAAACCGATGCTCTATGTCCGAGGAAAACCAAAAGATCACGGTGCTGGTAAAATGGTAGAAGGACGTGGAGAACAAGATAAAAAAATTCTTGTTGTAGAAGATGCTATTAGCACCGGTGGAAGCAGTATTGTTTCAGCAAATGCACTTCGAAAAGAGCTCAACGCAACAGTGGAACATATCCTCGGAATCTTTACCTGGAGCACTCCTAAGGTGGCAGAAAATGAACGAGAACATAATATTACCTTTCACACACTCACAGATTTTTCAGAAATCGTAGAAGCACTGAAAGCCGCAGAAAAAATTAGCAACGAAGAAGAAGCTTCTCTCAATAAATTTCACGATAATCCTCGTGAATGGTGGCAAGGATAAAAACGTCCGCTTACATCGAATATAAAGACAGGGGCTTTTGCTCCTGTTTTTTATCTTCCCTGAACAATAACCTTCGCTGCTGCTGCTCGCGTCAATGGCGCATGAGGACGAAATGTCCCATCTCCATAACCACTCACAATCCCTCGCTGGACCGCTTCCTCTACCCATGGACGCTCCCATCCAATTGTATCGGGAAAGATCGAACCTACTCCTGGATTAATTCCTTCTGGAGTTATGCCATCAGCTGCCAGTAAAATCTTTACCGCCTCTCCGCGAGATAAGCTTTTCATTGGCTGAAAGGTTCCATCTTCATATCCACCTACTACATCCATAGCTGCCAAAAACTGAATGGCATCAAATGATTCTTGTTCTTCCGAAACATCCGTAAATTGATTGGGGCGGTTTATTCTTTGAAAATTTTCTCCATATGTATCCGTCACTAACATTTGAACAAAATCACCACGAGACACAGCTCTATCGAGATGAAGTTTCCCATTTAATTCTGGCTGTAGAATATTTTTATCAACTAAGTCCGCAACAAATGGAATCCCCCAATGATTCGGATCAAAATCTCGCACAAATGATCGATCACTTGGCAATGCTCCTACTCGTCCATCTAAAACTACTGAAAAGCAACGGAAGAGAGTGCAAAACTCAACCTCATCCGAAACACCAAAGGGCTCTGAAAAAAAATCTGGAAATAAGACAAAAAGTTGTCTTTGTGCTTCAGAAAATGGTGCGATTTTCACCCACTTATTAGGCGTCACCCGATCTCGAAAATTAAATGATCTCCAAATACTATCTGATTCCCTCCACAGAGGAATCCCATTTACAAAACGAATACTCGCATTCGATAATAAAGAAGTATTTTTCCATAAACTTTCTACAACACTCCACGTATCTTCGCTTTTTAAAAGGGACTCGTGTAATTGCTTCCGTGTGGTTTCAGAAGTAAAAAATAAAGTATGTATGCCAAAAGTACGTGCAACCGCGAGAATGGCATCGAGTGACGCCGTAGAGTAATGCTCAGCCCTTGTTCCTTCTTCCAATTCTTCTGCTATACGTGCCGAGGCCCAGTATCGAGGAAGCCATTCAAACCATGTCTGATTTGTGTTTGTTTTAAATCCCGAAGAAACACGTCCAACAAAGAGAGGTGAAATTGATACGACCTGCGGAATAAAACGTTTTGGCAATAGTTCCTTTTCTCTTTCTTGCAAAACTACATCTGAAGAAAATAATGGCTCTCGAATTTCTTCAATAGAATCAAGTAATTTTTCTGCTTCATGTGTACCCATGATACTTCGGAATGCTTGTTGTACCACCCCTCGTGTTGCAGCAGCAAACTGTTTCCACTTTGAAGATTTTTCTTTTGGAAAAAACTGAAGTACTGCTACTGGCGCCGCATCAGGAATGAGATCAATATCTTCTTCATCTGAAAACACCACTAGCAAATGTTCTGTTTTCGGCTGCCCTACTTGTGATAGTGCGGACATAATATTTCCTTTCCCCAAAGGGGTTTCCCATGCAACGGCTTCTAATATTTTCTGACGCAACTGTGAAGTATTTTCTTCAAAAGTTTCTTCATTCCCTGCTATCCATTCCAATGATTCTGATCCTGTTATTGCTACACGAAATGTTCGATCTTCTTGGTGTTCAAGTAAAAAACGAAGGAGCTCTTGAACATGCAACCATACATCCGACATGGATCCCGATGCATCGAGTAAAACAGTGACACGAGGAAAATACTGTGCGGGCGGCAATGCCCTGAAATGTCCTATATATTCATATCCTTCCATATAAAATCGTGCCACTGGATCTTCTACGCTCGACCAAATAACTCGTATATTTTCTGGGGATACAAATTCTGAACGTTGTTGCAATGCGACGATACCAAATGGTGAACGATCTATTGTTGCTTCTGCAAAAAATGGAGACCAAAAATGACGAATTTGATTTAATGTTGCCAACGAAAACTCAATCTGAAATAACTCATCTTGTACTCCATCATCAAGAAAAATCTCCAATCCACTAAAGTCTCCTTGCTTTGCAATAGGGACCGAAAACTCCCACACTATTTCTACTGTTTCCTCTGCCTCAATCGATATATCTGTTGTACGGAAGATTCGAGTCCAAGGATCTTCTGCTAACCTAAAAAAACGCACATCACGTTTTTGTTCTACTGCATCAGCCAAAGCGTCTAAACGTGCTCGCTCTACAAATTCTACTACATCAATACCTTCTGCATCCACGAACACATGTACTCCTTGAGTTCCTTCCGCTACAGGAAACCATTCTTGCACAGAAAGAGCTTCTGTCGTTGGATTATAAAAACGAGAACGAATACGTACTTGTGCCGATTGTTCAACTATAGATATTTCAACACTTCGTTCTTGTCGAATTAATAGATCCTCTGGAATCCATGCAGCACAATGCTCTGCACCTGCCAGAACAGCAAATACTAGCAAAAGCCAATACATATGACGGTTCATACCAAAGATTATTCAGGTGCTGTTATTTTTACCGTTTTCGTAACTTCCGAAACTAGTCCTCGTACATCAGTAAGTTTCAATGTTACCGGAAAATCTCCTTCATAGGTGAACGTATGTTTTGGGTATGGTTCTGTAGAAAGAGTACCATCACCAAATGTCCAAAAGTATGATTGAATATTTCCTGTTGATTGCGTTGGAGTAAATTGCACTGACAATGGTGCCGTACCAACCATAGGAGAAAAATCAAATGCTGCCTGCAATACTTTTCCCCTCACTGAAATAAACATCTCTGTTTCCGCTGTTGCACCTGAAGTCGTAAGTATTTCCATTTTCACAGGAAACACTCCCACCTGTCTAAATTCACGAGCCAGTTTTCCATTATAATGGATGGGTGCTTCTCCTGGGAATGTCCAAATATAATCAATAATTTCTCCTTCACTTGTTTGTGACCCCGATCCATCAAACTCCACTGTTAATGGAACTGAACCAGAAGATGGCACCGCAGAGATTTTTGCGACCACTCCCAGTTTATCAACTATTACTTTTTGCTCTGTTCTGAATTCATTATCATCTGCGTCTACCATTACAAGACTAACCTTATATATTCCTGCCACACGAAAAACATGTGAAACTTTGCTCGAAAAATCATCCACAATACCATCTTTTTCGAAATCCCAACGCCATTCTACTGCGTCCGGTATTTCTGATTTTGAAGCATCAAAAACCACTTCAAATGGAGTTGTCCCATACAATATTCCATCCTCATCTGCTTTCGGAGCTGAGGCAATACGCATTTCGCGAAGTGGTACTACTTTTACTAACTGCAGCACTTCATCTCGATCTCCTGCATTGTTTTCTACTGTTAATAAAACTTCATACTCTCCTGGCAAATCAAATACTCGTTGCATTTTCCGACCAATAAATGATTTTCCTGCATCATCAACTCGCCATTCATACTTCACTATTTTCCCTTCACGCGTATAAGATTGCGCTCCATCAAATGTAATAGAAAGCGGAGCTACTCCTTCAAAAGATGAATCTGGAGACACTATATCTGCTCGGATTTTTTCTTCTGCCGCCACAACCGTAATTACTTCTTCGTCGATAGAATAATCATGATTTTCTCCTGTAATACGAAGTCTTACAGGATGCTCTCCTATTTTATAAAAAATCTTTTCAACCGTTTGTTCCTCTGGCCCACGAATTTCAAATTCGCCATCTCCATCCAAATCCCATTCATATTGAATAATAGTTCCATCTGCATCCGTTGATTTTTCAGCAGAAAATTTTACTGTTAATGGAACAGTTCCTACTTCTGGAAGAGCTGTCATTACTGCTGCTGCTGCAACATTAGAAATGACAACATTATGTGTTTCTGTATATACTCGTTCTTCATTCACGCTCGGAGAAAAATATACTACGTCAACCGTTACCGTATATTTACCATTATCTTTCCCTCTATCTAAAAACCGATGCGTAACAACTGCTTCTGAAGCATCAATATTTCCATCTCCTTCAAAGTCCCAACGAATTTCACGAATTAATTCCTTTGGAATTTTTTCAAATATCTTCGTTCCAATATCAAATTCAATTGAAACGGGTGCTGTTAATCCCACAACTCTTGTTGGTTGTGTAACTACTAACTTTTCTGTGGCACCAGACGACACAGGTGGTGCTGCTTCTGTACGAGTAATAACCCATATGATTGCAATCCATAAACCAATTAAAAAGAAGAGAATCGCAAGAAATATTCCCATCTTTTTCACATGCGTTTTTTTATACACCGATGACGATGAAGTCATAATCCATTGGAAAAATTTCACCAATGTAGCGATCAAAAATACAAAGGAAAAACCTCCAAATAATATATGTGTAAGAAGCGTAAACTTTTCTTTGAGTTCTATAGGATTCATTCCTACCATATCGAGAAATTGTGCAAACTGAGGATCACTAAAGTTTCCTTCTACAAGCGCCCATAAAATAAAAACATATGCCACTGCCACCAATCCAAATAAAATGGCAACAAATCCAATGAGAATTTGTGTTGCTGATTTTTTTGGTTTTTCAGGAACTTCAACATTTTCTGTCTCAGATTGTACTGGCTCTACTTTTTTTACTGGTTCTGCAATTTCGGGTATCACACTTTCTTTTCCTTCTGTTGGTGCTGCTATTGGAACAGAGGCAACAATTGGTGCTGGTGGAGGAGCTGACTCCGGCACTGTATTAGTATCTTTATCTGGGGTTGGTACTGATGGAATTCCTGGCATATGAAATATTAATTAACTTTTATAGTAAGAGTGTCAGAAACAGAGGCTGTCCCATCCGAAACAATCATTGTTACTGTGTATAAGCCCGTATCGGGATAGAGCCAAGACACATCTTGTCCTGCAAAACGACGACCATCTCCTGTTTCCCAATCAATAGAAATTGGTCTATCTGTTTTAAAGTTTATTTCTCCATACAGGAAAAACATCGCATTCGTCGTTCCTTCAATTATTGCTAAATTTAAATCTATTTCTGGATCAAGCTCATGAATTTGTGCAAATAATAATGTAATTTCATCATTCAATTGTTTTTGACGGCTTGGATCTGTTTCTCTTTCCAATAGTACAATTTTTTGAGCTAATAATTCCAAAGCATCTACTTCTTCTTGAAGTTTCTGACATTCAACTTCCGTTTCACAGTGTAAAAGTGCTTCTCGTTTTTCATTCAAAATACCTACTACTTCCGTGGTAAAACTCTTTAAATCCTTTTTTCCTCCAGCAATAATAAGTACTTTTTCCCCATTATCATCTCCTGTAGTGTTGGTTGAATCAGATAATGATGAAGAATGATATTCCGGTACATATAGTGGCAAAGTACTTTCTGGAATAATTTCTCCTTCTGCAACAACACGCACTGAAATTTTCACTTCACGTGATGCTATTCCATCAGAAACACGCAACCGTACTTGATATGTCCCTGGTTGAGCAAAGCGATGTATTACATTTTTCATTGTTGAAGTGGATCCATCCGCAAAATCCCACTCATACACTAATGTATCTCCATCTGGATCAGAGGCATTTGAAAAGAACGAAAATTGTGTGGTTGTATCTCCGGTGTTTCCTGGACTCATTCCTGATATTTGTACTTGTGGAGCTTTGTTGTTAGACGGATCACCATCACCACTTCCTCCATTACAAGCATATTCTGTTGTATCGACTTCACTTCCGTCCAAAAATCCATTGTCATTGTCATCCAATCCTTTTTCGATTCGTGTTCCCCCATTTGTACAATTAACTCCCACAGGCTCGACACCCGTTTTTACCAAAGTATCTGGATCGGATCCTCCACCTCCGCCGCCTCCATTACAGGCATATTCTGTTGTAGCTACTTCGTTTGCATCCAAGAATCCATTGTCATTGTCATCTGTTCCTTTTTCTATTCGTGTTCCCCCATCTGCACAGTTAATGCCCGCAGGTTCGACACTCGTTTTTACTAAAGTATCTGGGTCGGAACCTCCACCTCCGCCCGGATTCTCTACGATAGTAATTATTTCTTCATCTGAAATATTCTCTAATCCATCTGTAACTGTTACTTTTGCTACATGTTCCCCTACTTCATCAAAACGATGAACCGCCGTTTTTCCAAACACGGTCTGTCCTCCTGGAAACGTCCAAGTATATGTTAAATGATCACCATCTGGATCATATGCCTGTGTAAAGAATCTAAAAATACTGTCTGTTATTCCTGTTGTGGAAGGTGTTGTAAAAATAGAAACGGTTGGTGGCTGATTGCTTGATGTTGAGGGTGTAATAGTAAGAATTTCATTTTTTGTTGTTGTTCCTATTCCTCCATCTGAATCTGTCACTTCTACTTGAAAAGTCACATCATGTGTTCCTGTTTCAGAAGACAGATCTATAATTGTTGAAAGCGTATTCTGTGTCGTAGGAAGCATCTGTGTAGCAAGCATATTCCCATATTCAGATGCTTTTAAACGATAACGAGTAATTTCTCCATCAACATCATTCGCCGTAATATTAATACGCATAAACCCTGGCCCCAATGTAGGATCTTCTGCTATATCAAAATCAACTGTTGGTGGATTATTCTCTACCTTGATACGAAATGCTTGTTCTCCTTTCTTAGTAATATCAGTTGTTGACGTTGTAATCAGTGTTATCACTTGTGTTCCTACTTGGGTGAGTATTTGTGGCAATTGTGCCGTTGGAATAGAAGCTCCATTCCATTTCCAAGAATGTGTTACCTGTGCGGCTGAACCACAATCTCCAAATTCATCACAA
>Ga0307989_1000797_pt1 | contig 18715 bp, 18 predicted proteins | sample EllFjometagen185_FD_203164 | JGI IMG/M metagenome (GOLD analysis project Ga0307989, IMG submission 203164) | Marine microbial communities from Ellis Fjord, Antarctic Ocean - #185 | ecosystem: Environmental > Aquatic > Marine > Unclassified | place: Southern Ocean | collected 2014-10-08
GGCTCCCGGGTATGAGATGTATTATTTTACTATTCTCGTTGGAAAAACAGAGAAATCATTGAAGCAGAATTTTGAGAAAGCCCATGAATATCAAGTGCATACAATTCCCGGTATAAAAGATATGGTTTCAAGATTTAAATAGCAGCATCCAATGATAGTAAATTTAACAAGTTTGTTATATCCGGGAGCTAATGGAATCTACATTGTACCAGGATTTAATATTTTCGGGATGGATGATGCCTGGGCAGTAATTCAGGCTGCTGAAATTCAAAAGAGTCCTGTTGTAATTATGGTCAACAAAGAGATGGTCCGGTATTTTCCGGTTGAATTACTGGGTCAAGTAATGCGTTTATCTTGATCATACGTATGATGAATCGATTATACTCCGGGCAATAGATTCAGGATTCAGCTCAGTTATGTTTGACGGATCGCAACTATGCCTAGAAGAAAATATCAGGAGAACTCGAATTATTGCTGATATTGCACACAAAAAAGGAATTACTGTAGAAGGTGAGGTTGGTTCAGTTCCCTATACAGATATTGGGAGCACCATTAAAGATGAGAAAACTATTCCCGATGAGGCCCGGATATTTGCTAAACGAAGCAGAGCTGATGCTATTGCAGTTGCTATAGGTAATATTCATAAATTGAATCGTGCTGAGGCTGTGATTGATATGGATATGCTGGCAGAAATTGAGTCAGTTGTAGATACCACATTAGTACTCCATGGTACATCCGGTATCTCAGCTTTCGATCTGGAGAAGCTAATACACAGCCGAGTGGCAAAATGCAATATAGGAACAGCTTTGAGGAGAGCATGGGCGCTGCCTTCAGGCTCTCCTTAAAAAAACAGCCGGGAGAAATAAATTGTATTAAATTAACCAGATTTGCTCTTCAATCTGTCCAGGAAGCAGCAATTCAAAAAATAAAGGAGTTAGGATCGTCCGGGAAAGTATGAAAAAATCTGAATTGAAATCCTGTATCTGCTAATATCCAATTTGCATATCAGAATTAGATTCGTTTTAACTCACCCGACTCAAATGCTTCTTTGCATGCATATGCAATTTCTGTGACTCTTGTACCGTCATATACAGTGACAGACGGCTTCCGACCGGTAAGGATGCAGGATATAAACTCTTTTATTTCATTTTCATACGATGATGAAAAGCGTTCAAGAAAATTTTCGCTGCACTCTTTACGAACTCCATGCTGGTCTATAACTTCTACAAGGTTTTTTTGTGGGACTGATGCAATTCTCAAAATTCCTTTGGTGCCGATAATCTCAGTTTCAACATTATAACCATGTGGAGCAGTCCTGCCGGAAAAAAGAAAAGCCATAGCATCATTCTTGAATTTCATAAGGCAGGAGACATTATCTCCATCATTATATCGGCTGAATTCCGGGTGAGCATAGCACCCGCCGATAGCATAGATGGATTCAGGCTCATCCTGCAGAAACCAGCGTGCAAGATCAATATCATGAACAGCCATGTCCAAAAATTGTCCTCCGCTATGCGGAGCAAAGGCAATGGCTCCATCTATGAATTTTTCCGGATCCTGACTATATGATCGGAAGAGAATTGGTTTTCCAATTTCTCCAGCAATTACTTTCTGGTGGGCATACATATAGGATTCATCAAATCGACGCATAAATCCCAGCATAAACACCTTGTCAGGATGCTTTTCAATAGCGAGTTCAGCAAGATGGCAATCTTCAATAGTAACTCCAAGAGGTTTTTCTGAAAAAACATGCTTGCCGGCATGCATAGCTGCTGCGATTTGGTTAGTGTGGAGAGCTGAAGGAGAGGCGATTACTAATGCATCTAACTCTTCCATTGCTATCATATTTTCGAAATTCGTAAATTGGTAGGGAACTTGTAAACGATCAGCTGTAGTGTTAAGAAGCTGCTCATCAAGATCGCAAAGTGCAGTAAGTTCAGCTTGCACAAATTTTGTGGCGATATTTTCCGCATGACGTATTCCAAGGCGGCCAAGCCCAATTGATCCAATTTTGACTTTCTTCATAGCAAAGATCTCCTTCCGGATTGTTTTCTTATAGTACTCTTTGACATGCTCTTAGTATTTTCGAGCTTTATCCAATTGCCCCTTCATCTCATTGTGCAACCGAACAATTTCAGGATTTTCTGCAATCTCAGCAGAGCCAACATGCCAAAATCCCTTATAACCATTAGTCATGGTTTTAGGAAGAACTTTTATATCAATTAATGTGGAAACCTTCTGCTTTTTTGCGTCCTGAATTGCAGTTTTTAGTTCTTCGAAACTTTTAACCGTGTACGTAATACACCCATAAGATGCGGCATTCATAGCAAAGTCAACTTTTAGGAAAGGACCATCAAGCTTTCCAGTTTCCGGATTTCTATGGCGCGTTTCTGTGCCGAAACTGCCTTGGCCATTATCCATCTGTAAATTATTAATACAGCCAAACGATGCATTGTCAAAAAGAATAACATTGATTTTCTTGCCCTCCTGAATAGATGTAGGCAGTTCTGAGTGCAACATCATATAGGAACCGTCACCAACCAGAGCATATACTTCCTGATTTGGATTAGCTAATTTCACCCCTAGTGCAGCGTTTATTTCATATCCCATATTTGAGAAACCATATTCCATATGATAAGTATTTTCTTTTTTAGCACGCCACATACGCTGTAAGTCACCCGGAAGAGAGCCAGCTGCCCCGACAATTATCGCATCATCATCAAGAAGTGTATCAAGAATACCTATAATCTGGGTTTGCGTTAATCCAGCACCGAAGCGGTTAAAAAACTCATCCAGTACTTCATCACTCTGCCCGGCAATTTCAGGAGTAAAGTTTTTTCCCGTATAATTAATACTATAAAGCCGTTCAAGTTCAAGAAACCAGGTATTTCTTGCTTCAATAATCTCATCTCCCCATCTGGATCTATATCCGCTTGTTTCCAATGCATTTAGAAGGGCTTCTAAACCGGCCTGGGCATCTGCAGTAACGCGTACAGCATCAAGCTTATAACTATCAAATGCCGCAATATTGATATTAACAAATTGCACCTTTTCATTTTGGTAGAGCCATTTTGATGCAGTGGTGAAATCGGTATAGCGAGTACCTACACCAATTACCAGATCTGCTTCATTGGCAATGGTATTTGCAGCGAGATTTCCGGTTGTTCCAATCCCGCCCAAATTCAGGGAATGATTCCAGGGTATCGCAGATTTTCCAGCTTGAGTCTCTGCAAATGGAATATTCAGTTTTTCGGCAAATTTCCGAAAAATGTGTGCAGCTTCAGAGTATTTTACTCCTCCACCGCAGATTAACAGAGGCTTTCGGCTCTTTTTAATTGCCTCGACAGCATCAGCTATCATCTCATTAGTGGGGGGCCGACGTTCTATACGGTGTACTCTTTTACTGAAAAAACTTTCAGGATAGTTGTATGCTTCTCCCTCGACATCCTGAGGTAAAGCCACGGTTACAGCACCAGTGTCTGCTGGGTCCGATAAAACCCGAACAGCATTTATCATGGCACTCATTAACTGTTCCGGGCGATTAATTCTGTCCCAATATTGACTGACGGCCTTAAAAGAGTCGTTGACAGTGATGGTAGAATCATTGAATCGTTCAACCTGCTGGAGAACAGGATCAGGTTGTCTTGTTGCAAATTGATCTCCCGGTAAAAAAAGAACAGGGATTCTGTTCGAAGTGGCATTAGCTGCGGCAGTAACCATATTAGCCGCCCCCGGGCCAATCGAAGAAGTGCATACATACATTTGTTTGCGAAGTTTTTGCTTGGCATAACCTATGGCGGCAAGACTCATACCCTGTTCATTTTTCCCCTGATGAACAATCAGTTCTCCAGGATTCTCTTCCAATGCCTGACCCAAGCCCAGCACATTCCCATGTCCAAAAATGGTAAAAACACCCTTAAACATTTTATTCTGCTTGCCATCAAATTCAATCCACTGATTATTAAGAAATCTTACTAACGCCTGAGCTACCGTTAATCTCACAGTTTTCATTCTCTTCCTCCTGTACGGTTATAACTATAAATTATCTGAATATTTTTTTTCAGGCCAAATTTTAACACCCGGCTCAAGCAGCCATTCATGATCTTTAACAAAATAACGGGTAGTGGGCAGCCACCGGTCATCAGCAAGATGTGGAATCATCCAAATATAGTACATAGCATATCCGGCAGCTGCAACTTGTGAGTGGGTTATATCGGGACTAATCAGTGAGGTATAACAATTTTTAACATAGTATGGCTTATCACCTAGAAGAGAGATGCCGAATCCCTGTTCCGGAAAAAATCGGTAATGATAAATTTCCGGTTGGGGGTGATCATGAGGCGGGTAGCTTGACCATTTACCAGGATGGTTTATAACTTCACCCAGTACCATGTTTGATTCAGGGGCAACAACACCATCAAACACTGTGCGTACTGTTCGAATTGAAGTTTCATTCAGTGTTTCTGCTCCAAAAACATTACAATCAATATCTTCCTGTTTATAGAGGCGTGAAGAAAAAGCAGATTCGTTTTCACACGATTCCATACCGAGCTCACTGTTTTCCAAAGCTTTGATTTTTACCGGGACATCAGCTGGTACATGCAGTACTATCGGATTTTCGTCAAAACAAGAGTAACGCTTCCCGTGTTCTCTATTGCCTTGCCAGCTAAATTCCACAGACCCCTTTATAAGAATCCAGGCGCGTTCCAAATGCTTACTATCTTTCCATATCTGTTCTTTACGCAGTTTTAAGATACCGAAATTCAGCAGCATGTCAGCATGCTTTCCGTCAATTTCTGTTATTGCTGTATATCCATTCGGATATTCATTTACTTGTTTTATAATCATCAGATTCCCCTTATAAACGTTAAAACTTTCATTAGATTCCTGTTTGTGCTTTTATATACTCTCTCCCTTTTTTAGCATAAGCAAAGGGATTGGCAACAGCAGGATCCTGCTCAGCTTCAACTACCATCCATCCTTTGTAGTCAAACTCACTAAGTGTGGAAAAAATTGCAGGGAAATCTATATCTCCATCTCCCGGAACAGTAAACACACCCATTCGAACAGCATCCAGAAATGAGCAATCAAGTTTTTTTACTTTTTGAAAGATATCAGTCCGGATATCTTTCAGATGTACATGCCCAATTCTGCTAATATATCTTTTAACTGCGGCTACAGGATCCTCTTCGGTAAACGCATAATGACCCGCATCATAAAGTAAGTGTACATGGTCAGGGTTTGTATCATTAAGAAATCTGTCTGTTTCCTCTATGGTTTGTACGCCAGTTCCCATATGGTGGTGAAAGCAGAGTTTAATACCTTCCTCAGTAGCTATTTTCCCCAAATGGTTCATCCCGTCGGTTAGCAGTTTAAATTCCGGGGACGAAAATTCAGCTTTGCCACTAAAGATTGATACCGTCTTACCCTGACATGAACGAGTCTGTTCAGAAGGACCAATTACAGCTGCACCAACCTTCTTTAGAAAAATAAGTTGTGATCGAAAATCTGCTTCCACTATTTCAAGCGGTTTGGTAATAAGAAAAGAACTAAACCACTGATTACAGATGGTCAAACCGCGAATATCCAGAAACGTATTCAAAACTTCAGGATTAGTTGGATATTTACTACCTACTTCCGATCCTGCATAACCGGCTAAAGCCATTTCACTTATACACTGTTCAAATGTATTCTCCTTGCCCAAGTCCGGCAAATCATCATTGGTCCATCCAATTGGAGCCATTCCCAGTTTTACCCGCTCTCTTTTCATGCTATTTCTCCTGCAAAATGTTAATTATACAAGGCTCTTTCAAAATTATTAATTTTGAAAGAGCCAAATCTTTGATTTGGATCAGCTGCCTTGGAATAAGAGGCTTTGCATCTTATTCTTACAAAATTATATATTGCATAATTCGTTTGCTTTGCAAACTTCGATGTGTGAAGTTTTTGATATTTCATAAATACTTTTAATGCAACAAGTTAATTATTCTTTATCCAAAAACTTCAATTCATGGATTCTCTAAAATTATAGAAAGTTAACAGGCTCTTTTTTCCCTGATTTTAATGATTTAAGTGCTGCCTTGGCAATAAGTACCGGAATAAGACCATCTCTGCCAGTTACGGGAACAGGGGTGTTGTTCACTAGAGCTGTAGTAAATGATGTCATTTCATCAGCAAAGGCTTGAACATAACGGTCTAGAAAGAAATTTAATGGTTTTTGACCGGTGATTCCATCTGCAGTACTCAGTACCGAAGTATTAGATGTATCGTTTTCTGTAGCAGCTGCACCTTTGCTGCCGAAAACTTCTGCTCGCTGATCGTATCCGTAAGCTGCGCTTCGTGAATTGTTTATAACAGCAATAGCACCACTTTCCATCTCCATGGTGATTATAGCAGTATCAATATCTCCGGCTTTTCCTATCTCTTTATCCACGAGTACAGCCCCGCTGGCAAAGACGTTCTTAACTTCACAGCCGGCTAGAAATCTGACCATATCAAAGTCATGTATCGTCATATCCATAAAAAGTCCGCCAGAAACTTTTACATACTCAATTGGAGGAGGTCCAGGATCCCTTGAAGTTATATTCACTATATGAAGATCACCGATCTGTTTGTTGATTACCGCATCCCGAAGGGCTCTATAGTTGTGGTCAAAGCGGCGATTGAACCCGACCTGCAGCTGAACTCCGGCATCTGCTACTGCTTGAAGAGTTTTAACGATCTCGTTTTCATCAAGGTCGATTGGTTTCTCGCAAAAAATATGCTTCCCTGCCAGTGCTGCCTCACGGGTTATCTTTGCATGTGTATTGGTGGAAGAACAGATTAAAACAGCATCAATTTCATGATCATTAAGGATTTCTGTATAATCAAGTGAAGTGCTGGAAATACCCAGCTCAGCTGCCCATATTTTAGCCTCTTCTGATAAATAGGGATCGGCTATCATTTTTACTTCCGCGTTTGGAATATTAAAATAGATGCTTTTTGCATGAACTTTGGCAATTCTTCCTGCTCCAATAATACCTAATAAAATTTTTTTTGACATATTTTCTCTCCTTTTGCTATTTAATAAGTTTCAAATAATCTTCAGGATAAAACAACCTGAAGGCTCTCCTGTAATTCTTTTTTTAATTGATCAAGTGCCATGCTCTGTATTTTTGGTGAAAAAGGTTCATAAGAAATTGGGCCGGTGTATCCTCTTTTTAACATTTCATCTACCTGTATTTTGTTACCCATGCAATCTTCTTGAGTAATAAGTATACGATCTTCATCAGTTATTTCTGCTCTACTTTTTCCCGGGAGTACGCCGGATATATGCATTAAACCCGTCTCTTTAGGAAAAAGAACAGTTTCTCCGCTTAAGTAGTGATGGAATGTATCGTGTACGATTTTATATTGACTGCTGCATCCGCTTGCTTTTATTGCCACAGCTGCTTGTTTTTTATATCGCATACTGCAAATGGGGAATCCGAGGGGTTCAAGCAGTCCTGTAATATTATTTTCTCTAAGTATAGGGGCATACATTTGCAGGGCAGCTATAAGATCACTGTTTTGCTGCTCTATTGACCTCGCATCGTTCGGGTCATTGACCGGGCAGAAAACAATCATGGGGCAAGCAATTTTGTGTGCTTCTCTGATGAAATCAGCAAGCTCTGCCAACTTTTCACTAAATAGAGCTGGATCATTAAATCTTTGGAGGGCGTTGATGGTAAGAATACTTACACCGGTTTCTGAAGCTGCTTCCTGAATTTCTGAAGCTGTATTACTGCCAAGTATACGCACATCAGATAAATCATTGCGTAATTCTATTGCCGAGAAACCACTTTCAGCAGCAAATCGCATAAAACCTGTTATAGAATCTTCAGGTCTCATTATTCTATTGATAGCTAAAATTCCTGTATAAAGCATCACCTGTCTCCCCTTTTTTTGAGTTTATGCATTGATTTCTGCGATGTATAGAAGCGGATTGCATATAAATCGAATCAAATTTTATATTTGCAGTACATTAACTAGTAAATAGGATATTATCATAAATATTTAGAATGTCAACTTTATTACATAACAAAGGTAGAAATACAAAAGTTAAAAAACTTTGTTGACAAACACAAAAACCAATGCAATAATTTAGTTAATATTTAATAATTCGAAAACTAAAGGAGAAGAGTTTATGAAAAAATTTTTAGTGTTATTGGTGTTGCTGGCATTCGCCATGGGGTTGTATGCACAAGGTGAATCTGAAGGTGATGATGTTCTTCATATAGGTGTAGCTACTGCTAATTTTGATGACAAATGGATGTCCTATATGCATGATGGTTTCAAGGCAGCCGCTGAAGAATTAGGTGTAAAAATTACCATGGTAGATGGTAAGAATGATACAGCTGTTCAAGTAGGTCAGATAGACACTCTTATTACAATGGGAGTTGATGCTATTGTAATCGTACCTGTTGACCAGGCAGCAATGGAACCCCTTTTGAATGAAGCAGATAAAGCAGGAATTCCTATGGTAGCTGTTAACCGAGCACCTGCAGAGCCGTTACTCAGCCGACTTGCGACTTACGTTGGATCAGATTCACTCTATGCTGGTACTGTAGAAATGGAAGCAGTTGTTGAATTGCTCGGCGGCGTTGGTGATGTGGTTGTTATGTGGGGTGGGTTAGGCCACGAAGCACAAGTTTATAGAACTCAGGGTAATCACGATGTAGCTGATAACTTTCCTGGTATCAACATTGTACGTGAAAATACAGCAAGCTGGCAACGGTCGTTAGGACTAGAGCTCATGGAAAACTGGATTCAGGCTGGGTTTAATATTGATGCTGTTGTTGCTAATAATGATGAAATGGCAATTGGAGCTATTATGGCACTTGAACAGGTTGGAATGCTTGATGAAGTTATTGTAGCTGGTGTTGATGCGACCCCGGATGCTCTTCAGTTTATGGAAGAGGGGAAACTTGATGTAACTGTTTTTCAGGATGCTTATGGTCAGGGATACGGCGGAATAAAAGCTGCAATCATGGCTGCGAATGGTGAAGAGCTACCTAAAGTATGGGATATTCCTTACGAGCTCGTACTACCGGAAACTCTGGATAAATACAAAGCAATGTGGGGACTATAAAAGAATAGTCAAAGGATTATTCCTGAATAACATATTGTAAAGAGCTGAATGGCGCCAAAGTTGGCGCCGTTCAGCTCTTTTGTAAAAAAAGGAGAAGATGGATGGCAGAAGAATATCTACTGGACATGAATAATATCAGCAAACAGTTTCCAGGCGTTCTTGCCCTTGATGGAGTAAAATTAAAAGTAAGACAGGGAACGGTTCATGCCTTGATGGGTGAGAATGGTGCCGGTAAATCTACCCTGATGAAAGTTCTTCTGGGAATTTACATTCCCGAAACTGGAACCATTCGTTTTGATGGAGTAGAACATAAGCATATGGATATACGTTCAAGTTTAACTCATGGTATCTCTATGATACACCAGGAGTTGACTCCTATTCTCCATATGACTGTGGCTGAAAATATTTTTCTCGGCAGGGAGCCGCTTAGAAACAAGTTTGGCTGGGTGGATAAAAAAAAGCTGATAAAGCAAACTCAGGCACTGTTTGATGAACTTGAAATAGATTTTGATCCATCGAAAATGATGGTAGAGTTGAGTATTGCAAATATGCAGATGGTCGAGATTGCTACGGCAATTTCCTACAACTCAAAATTAGTAATAATGGATGAACCGACATCGGCTATTACCGAGAAAGAGGTTTCGCATCTTTTCCGTATGATCAACAATCTTCGGGATAAAGGTGTTGCCGTAATTTACATAACCCATAAAATGGATGAGGTTTTTCAGATTGCTGATGAAGTGACTGTTTTACGGGATGGTCAGTTTGTTGGAACGAAGTTTGCCAAAGAAATCGATAAGCTGGGGCTAATTGCAATGATGGTTGGGAGGGAGCTGACAAATTTCTTTCCCAAAGAGGATGCTGAAATAACTGACGTTAAGCTTGAAGTTAAGAATTTAACCTTGTCTGGTAAATTTAAGAATGTTTCTTTTGCCGTTCATAAAGGCGAAATTTTGGGTATAGCCGGTCTAATGGGTTCAGGAAGGACTGAAGTCATTGAGAGTATCTTCGGCATCTACCCGCCTGAATCTGGAGATATTCAGATAGATGGAAAAAAAGTTTCTTTAAAGCAGCCGATGGATGCCATTAAAGCAGGTATGGGGCTTTTAACGGAAGATAGAAAACTTTCCGGGTTATTTTTGCCGCTTTCTGTTCAAGATAATATGATCTATTCAAATATTGGAAAATATGTCTCAAAGTTTGGTTTGAACAATAAACTCATACATGAGGATTGTGAAAAACAACGGATTGCATTAGCTGTGAAAACACCGAGTCTTTTTCAACTTGTAGTAAATTTAAGTGGAGGTAATCAGCAAAAGGTTCTGATTGCGCGATGGTTGCTTACAGAACCCGATATCCTGATTCTTGATGAGCCTACAAGAGGAATTGATGTTGGAGCAAAGTCGGAAATTCACAAACTGATGACCAAACTGGCTCAAGCCGGAAAGGCTATTATTATGGTTTCTTCGGAAATGCCGGAAATTTTGGGAATGAGTGATCGTATTATTGTCATGCATGAGGGAGAAAAGGCTGGAGAATTGTCCCGTGCAGACGCAACGCAGGAAAAAATCCTGCAACTTGCCTCCGGTGAGGCGCTCGCAATTTAGTTGGAGGAATATGTATGAGTACAACCAAGATGCCTGCCGCCAGGTCGAAAAAAGGCGGATTTAATCTGAAAGCTTTTGTAAATAAGTATGGAATACTGCTTATTTTTATTGGAATTTGTTGTCTGCTTGCAATATTAACTATTGATAATGGTGTTTCAATTTTCCTTAAGTTTAGAAATATTGTAAATGTTCTGCGACAGTCATCGGTTATTGGTATAATAGCCCTTGGAGTAACCTTTGTAATTATTACTGGTGGTATTGATTTGTCGTCAGGTTCGCTGGTAGCTATGATTGGCGTAGTTGTAGCGACTCTCTCAAAAGAAATCTATGGACTTCCAATTATTGTTCCAATACTTGCTGGAATGCTGCTTGGTGCCGGTGCCGGATCCATTAGTGGAGTATTGACAGCTAAAGCGAAAATTCCTCCATTTATAGCAACTTTGGGAATGATGACTATTGCCCGTGGTGTCGGATTTCTCATTACACAGGGTCGTCCTGTTGATAATCTTTCTGAAGCATTTCAGGTTATCGGGCAGGGCTCAATACTGGAAATAGGAAAAAACTTTTTCATCCCGTTTCCGGTTATAATTTTTGTTTTAATGGCGATTATTTCCCATTTTCTTCTTTCAAGTACGAAGTTTGGTAAATATACGTATGCCTTAGGTGGGAATGAACAGGCAGCATATATCTGTGGTATTAATGTTGATCGTCAGAAAATCTTTGTTTATGCTTACGCTGGTTTTCTGACCAGTATTGCATCAATAGTACTTACCTCAAGAGTTAGTTCAGGGCAGCCCAGTACAGGTGTAATGTTTGAGCTCGATGCTATTGCTAGTGCTGTAATTGGTGGAACTAGTCTTCAGGGAGGTATAGGAACAATAGGTGGTACCGTAATTGGAACCCTGATTATTGCTGTTATGAATAATGGACTTGACCTGCTAGGTGTATCTTCATATTGGCAGCAGATAATGAAAGGTCTTATTATAGTAATCGCTGTAATTATTGATACTATGCGTCATAAAAATAAAAATTAGAGTAATTACCTTATGAAGTTTTTGGATAAGATAAGGAAGTCGAAGTATTACAATACAGTAAATAAACTGAGTCCAGAAATTTCTGGTTAATTGACAGACACTGCTTCAAAATTATTACTAACGGGGTGGTCGGATGAGTTTTTCATTCCGACTACTCTGGATTACACAAAATGGGGAATTTCTATTACAGTGGGATTAATCAACAACTATATTCTTGAGCGATTCCATAGCTTAAGAGTGAAAGACTGTATAGGTGGTTTTACGGAAAAGCCTATTTCAGGATCTTTATAATTTTGCTTTCATATCTCTACTGTATAGTGAGGTTCTGATGAATTCGAGAGATCGAGTAATTAAAGCATTTAATCATGAAGAAGTTGATAGGATCCCTTTGTTTATCACTGTAACGCCAGAATTAGCTGGGGCACTGGCTGAAAACATCGGGGTGCGATCGTATACGCTTGCTGATTCGCCCCTTTCACAAAACAGAATCTCTTTTCATGAAATTCTTACAAAATTAGGGAATGATGTGGTAGGAATAGGAGCCTGCTCACCCAGTGCATCTCCTATGCAGAATTTGGGAAACAACTTTTATAAAGATGAATGGCAAATTGAATACAGGAAAATTGGGTATTATACTGACCAGACAACCTATCCTCTCATACATGCTGAAACTGTAACTGATATCAGAAATTTTGCATGGCCTGATCCATTAGCACCAGGACGGTTTGATTTGGCAAAGAAGGTGGTTGCTGAATATGGCAGCGAGTATGCTGTTTGTGGTGATCTCGAATGTACAATTTTTGAACAATCCTGGCATATGATAGGAATGGAGAAATTTTTTCTGGACCTTATCATGGAGAAAGACTATATTTTTGAACTCATGGATCACGTCATGGCTTACAGTATCGGGGTTGGTAAAGAGCTGGTACAGTTGGGAGCAGACTTTATCTGGCTTGGTGATGATATGGGGACCCAACGCGGAATGTTGATTTCACCTTCAATGTGGAGAACCTATTTCAAGGAACGGATGGGCTGTATAATAAAAACTCTAAAGAGTGAAAATCCGAATCTTAAAATTGCATATCATTCATGTGGAAGTTACTTCCCTATTATTAGTGATCTCATTGAAATTGGAGTTGATATATTAAATGCATTGCAGCCTAATGCTGCTGATATGGAACTTTCACGTCTTAAAAAACTATATGGTGATGAAGTTGTTTTTTTCGGCGGGCTGGATGTTCAGGCTATTATTCCATTTGGAACTACTGAAGAGACAGAACAGGAAGTTCGACGTGTAATAGCTGCAGCCGGGGAAGGGGGAGGGCTATTACTGGCTGGTTCCCACAATTTTCAACCGGATGTTACAGTAGAAAAAATTATGAAAATCTATGAAGTGGCTTTTAGAGAAGGTCGTTACCCGCTGCAAATAAAATAAGGATGAAATAGGTATGACTGGAAAGGAAAAGCTGAAAAATTCATTGAACCATAAGAATGGACCTGTTCCAATTGATTTTGGTGGAAGTTCGACATCAGGAATGCATTGCAGTGTAGTTGCGGAGTTGCGTGAATATTATGGCCTCGAAAAGAAACCGGTAAAAATTCATGAACCCTATCAGATGCTTGGATATATAGGCACAGACTTACAGGAAGCTATGGGTGTAGATTTGATCGGGATTATGCCGCGTAACACTATGTTCGGATTTCCACTAAAGGGGTGGAAGGAGTGGCGTACCCCTTGGGGGCAGGAAGTACTTGTTCCCGGTGGGTTTAACGTTACAATTGATAGTGGGGATCTGTATATCTACCCACAGGGGGATCTTAGTGTTCCACCATCAGGGCATATGCCAAGCGGCGGTTATTTTTTTGACAGCATTATACGTCAGCAGCCTATAGATAATGAAAAACTGAATGCTGAGGATAATCTTGAAGAGGTTAAACTCTTTGATGATGATGATTTGGACTACTATCGTATTGCTTGTGCTGAAGCAGCTGCTACCGATAAAGGTTTGATTATCAATTTTGGAGGAACTGCTTTCGGTGATATATCAGAAATTCCCGGTCCTGGATTAAAGTATCCAAAGGGAATACGTGATATAACTGAGTGGTATATTTCAACCCTAATACGACAGGATTTGATACATGAAATATATAAAAAACGATTAAAGATAGTTATTCGGAATCTGGAAATGGTATTTAAAGTAGTGGGAAATACTCCTGATGCTGTATTTGTCTGCGGTACAGATTTTGGTACACAAACCAGTCAGTTTTGTTCTTTGGATACGTATGAAGAGTTATGGGCACCTTACTATAAAGAAATGAACGGCTGGATTCATAAGAATACAGAATGGAAAACTTTTAAACATTCATGCGGTGCCGTAGAACCATTTTTACAATCATTTATAGAATCCGGCTTTGATATTATTAACCCTGTGCAATGTTCTGCCGTTGGTATGGAACCTGAACACTTGAAATCAGCATACGGTGACAAAATAACATTCTGGGGAGGTGGAATTGATACACAGCACACACTACCTTTTGGGACTCCAGATGAAGTGAAAGCTGAAGCTGAATCCCGACTTGCTGTATTCAGTGAGAATGGTGGATATGTTTTTAATGCCATACATAACATTCAGGCAAAAACTCCTATTTCTCATGTAGTAGCGTTGCTGGAAACGGCACATAGATTTAATGATGGAAGGTAGATTACAAGGTGCTTATTTCAGATGAAACCAGTTAGCTTGTTAAGGTAAATTACTATGGGAATTGAGCAGAAACAATTTGGGAGAAGACCCAGAAATATACGATCTCAGAACAGAAAGCTAATTATTGATTTATACCGTCAATATGATGAGTTGTCTGTGTCTGATATATCCAACAAGATAAAACTAAGCCGTACTACTGTTATGAATATTAATCAGGAATTATTGGCTGAGAGGATTATAATTGCTTCCGGAAAAGGCGAGTCAACAGGAGAGGGTGGAAAGAAACCGAGGATATATAAATTTTTTGCTGAAAAACAATATATAATTACCTTTTATATTAAGCATGAAGTAGTTTTATTTGTGCTCTATAATCTTAAATATCAGTCAATAATTGAAGATAGTCTCCCAATCCTGAAAAATTCAAGATTGCAGGATGTAATCCGAAAGATGCAGGCGATAATCCGTCGTAATATTTTTAATAATTCAGATTTTGCTGAAGTAGATTTGTTGGCATGTATAGTTGGTGTGCATGGGAATATGGATTTGAATACAGGTATCTGTAAACAGTCGACATACTTTTCTTCATGGGGCACTGATAATAATCTTTTTAGAAAGTTGACAGAGAAATTTAAAATTGATTGTCCTATATATGTTGATCACTGGATACGATTGAGAACTTATGGAGAAAGTCGGTTGGGATTAGTGGGTTTGCATGATTCGATTGTTCTTATTGATGCAGGCTGGCATGGCGTAGTATCCGGAATAATGCTGAAAGGTAAACTGTATACCGGTAAGCATTTTCTTTCTGGAGAGATTGGCCATTTTCGCATTAATCCTGAAGATACAGAACCTTGTTTGTGCGGGAGCCATGGTTGCTTTGAACAGCAAGTTTCTTTGGAGCGATTGTTTCAGAATATACTTAAGAATCTGGTAAAATTCCCTGAATCCATTTTGGCAGACAAAGATATTGAACTTGATTTGCAGAGAATATTTTATGCAGCTGATATGGGAGACAAGTTTGTGCAATGTATGCTTGATGATGTTATCTATTGGTTCTCTTTGATGATATCATATTTAATACTTTTTTTTGACCCTGAAATTATCTATTTTGAGGGGGATTTTACAATGAAGTGTAAATATTTTGATACTGGGCTTAAGAAAAAGATAAAGGAGTTGGCCTTACCTCGATTAAAACGAAAAAATGTCTTGCAGCTCGTTCCTAAAGGAGCAGATTCTGTGTTGATCGGTGCAGCAATATTTGCCTTTGATAGGTATTTTCAGCTAGATTCTGGTGAAACAGAGCTAAGTTGAGAAAACCTGATATATAAGCACGAGGAGTACTGGTTTGTTGACTTTTGTTATTCAATGCCATAATATTTGGAAATGAGCAAAGAAAACCCGTATCTTGGAAGAAAACCCAAAAATATTCGTTCCAAGAATAGACAGTTGTTAATTGATCTCTATCGTAATAATGAATTTTCAACTGTTACTGAAATTGCAAAGGAAGTTTGTCTTAGTCGCACTACTGTATTAAAGATTAATCAGGAATTGTTAGCAGATGATATAATTGTAATTTCCGGCAAAGGCGATTCTACGATTGAAGGTGGAAAAAAACCTATTGTTTATCAATATAATGCCAGCAAAAGTATGATAATCACCTTCTACATCCAATATAATTCAATTCTGTTTCGTCTATATGACCTGCTTTTTAATATTATTGTTGAGGACTCAATACCGATTAAAGAGAATGCACGCTTTCAGGATATTAGCAGGAAAATGCAGACAGTTGTTCGACGAAACATAACTAATAATCCTGATTTAGCAGATAGGCATTTGCTTGTGTGTGTTGTTGGTGTTCATGGAAATATTGATCTTGATACGGGGGTTTGTCTTCACGCTACCCATTTTGCGTCATGGGGAATAAATAATAATATTCATCAAAAATTAACTAATCAGCTTGGGTTGAATTGTCCAATCTATTTAGATAACTGGATAAGACTAAAAACCTACGGAGAGAAAAAGCTGGGGTTTATGGGGAGTCACGACTCAGTAGTATTGATTGATGCAGGTTGGCATGGCGTAGTATCGGGTCTTCTTCTAAATGGAGAACTATATACCGGAAAGCACTATCTTTCCGGTGAAATTGGCCATTTCCGTGTTAATCAAGCAGATACCGATCCCTGCTTTTGCGGTAGTTATGGTTGTTTTGAGAAGCAAGTGCAAGTTGATCGCCTGATTGAACGCGCTTATGAACGGGCTGCTGTCACATCAGATTCTATGCTATCCAACAAAAAAGCGATTAGTTTGCAGAAATTATTTTCAGCCGCTGATGCAGGTGATTCTCTGGCTCGGGAACTACTGGATGATATCATTTACTGGTTTTCATTAATTATATCTTATCTGCTTCTGTTCTTTGACCCGGAAGTATTAATTATTGAGGGCGAGTATGCAGATGGTTGCAAGTACTTAGAGAGTAGTATCAAAAAAAGGCTTAAAGAAATTACTCTCCCAAGGTTGAAACGTGATATGGTGCTTCAGTTCAACTCCAATGGAGCAGATTCCGTGCTTAAAGGAGCAGCTCTGCTGGCAGTTGATCGATATTTGTAATTTTGAATTATTAGAAAAGTTACAGTTTTGAAGAAGCAGAAATATTATCCTTTATAATCTGAACCGAACCCACCACACCTTGTGAAACCAACTCAAATTATCCCAGATATGTGAGACAAACCTCCTTCTGGTATACCTCTTCACCATCGCCTTACCTACCATCTCCCGGGAAATACCGGCTCCATCAAAATGACGCAGATGCTTCAAAGTTTTCGGATCATTAATCCGATACTGCTTCTGATAATTATGAAAGAAGGTGTAGAGACAAAACCGATCCATCTGGTTATTCACATTCTTCCCCAAACAGATTGTCATTCTCCCCTGCTCAGAAAGTAGTGTGCACTACTCCTGTCTATAAGTAATAACGGGAAAAGGAGGGAGGAATTCACAGGTCAGAGTCCCCATATTCACTACTCTTTCCCACCGTTTTCGGTTCAGATTATACAGCTTGAAAGGAAAAATAAAAAAACTGTGGATTCTATGTCTGCAATGAATGGATTGCTTTGCAAATTGGTTGTTTTATACCTTTTCCCGTAAATCAAAAAACGATATACTATCAACTATAATTTCAGAGACGGCAGGATAATCCTGAACAGCAGGATAATCCTGAACAGCAGGATAATCCTGAACGGCAGGATAATCCTGAACAGCAGGATAATCCTGAACAGCAGGATAATCTTTCTGCAACCTGAAAACATGGAGTAGTATGTGAATTTACCAAATAAGCTCACTGTGTCGCGCCTTGTAATGGCGCCGTTGTTTTTTATAGCCTATTTTCTTCCTGATTGGATAAACGCCCCTAATCCTGATTTGTTGATCACTATTTCAGCATGGTCACTTATTGCTCTCTGCATAGCAATAGAACTGTCTGATTTGCTGGATGGGATCATTGCCCGGCGTATGAATTTAATTACAGACTTAGGAAAAGTTTTGGATCCGTTTGCAGATGTAATAAGCAGGATTACCTATTTTCTCTGTCTTTCCTATTCAGGGATTATGCCGTTATGGATATTCATTATTATTCTTTATCGGGAGCTTTCTGTGATATTTCTCAGGATGATAATGATGGGAAGAGGTGTTGCTATGGCTGCTAATATTTGGGGTAAGGCGAAAGCAGTACTCTATGCAGCTGCAGGATTTGCTGGAATAATTTTGGCCTTCCTGATGCGGAGTATACCAGATGCTGAGTGGCTGTCGATATATCAATCAATTCTGTTTGTCCTCTTTGTTATTACAGCAGCAGCATCTGTTATATCGTTTATTACCTATCTGCGGCCGGTGATACGCAGCGGTGTGTTTAAATAAACAGGCTAAATCATATGATACAAAATAAGAGAATTCCAAAACCAAAACCAAAATCGCTATCTGAATTAAATTCCGGAGATTGTTCCGGGATCAAATTTGTACTGACTGATGTTGATGATACAATAACAACCAAGGGGCGGCTGTTCCCATCAGCGCTAAAAAGCCTTTGGGATCTCCATGAACAGGGAATCATAATTATTCCGGTAACAGGTGGATCAGCTGGCTGGGCGGATGTTTATTTTAGGCAATGGCCGATTGATGCAGTTATAACTGAAAGCGGGGCTTTAGCCTGGTATCGTGAAGATGGTATACGGAAAAGGATTGACCATCCTGCAATCTGTCAAGACGGGT
>Ga0307989_1000798_pt1 | contig 18706 bp, 13 predicted proteins | sample EllFjometagen185_FD_203164 | JGI IMG/M metagenome (GOLD analysis project Ga0307989, IMG submission 203164) | Marine microbial communities from Ellis Fjord, Antarctic Ocean - #185 | ecosystem: Environmental > Aquatic > Marine > Unclassified | place: Southern Ocean | collected 2014-10-08
GATTGCGATAATCAAACTTTTTAACGACATGAGGATAAACGAAATTAACTTTCCTATCCCACCGAGCAACTATCTCTTCAGGTTTTAGATATTTCCCTGATAGTTCTGCATAAAGTTCTTTTTGGTAAGGTTTTTGGATACACATCTGAAATAATAAATTAAACACTGTTTTTAAAGCATCCAAACACTTTATACGCTGTTCCTTATTGAAAATAGAGGGGAACAGTTCCGGATCATCCATTGACTTTTTGATGGTATTAATGGAAGCGACTGTCTTTCTAAGTTTATAAATATCCCATAATATCCGTAATTCTTTATCATTTTCATTTTGGGGATCATAGATAATATTTTTTTTATCCTCGGATTCCTTTACCTGATAAAAGTGCATCAACAGTGTTTTTAACCCACCTTTTTGAGTAAAAGGCGGTAATACCCTAAAATATTTCTTTTTTGAAGTAGCATTTTGAACGTTTTGTTCGATCCAGTTTACCCGTTGCGCTAAAAACCTTTTCAGGAATTTGCGCATATCCATGATTTCCAAAATATCCGGAGCACCTGAATCGAAGTGTTGTTCAAAGTAAGTTTCCTGTAGTGATTTAAGTTTTACTCCCCAGAAGTCAATTTTTTTATTGATCTTTAACGCTGCCGTTTTATCATCGTCAGGGGGGTCCAGATATATCAGATCTACAATTTTTTTAGTCATATTTAACGATATCTAAAATAAAAACGAAATTCGAAGAATTTTTAAAAAAGATGAATTTGAGTCACTAAGTTTATTTCTACCAAGTCATAGATTTATCTGTGTGTAAACTCAGAATGGTCAACAGTTTTAAAACAGATCTATTTTAAAGATGTTTGCTACCGATGATCATGTTAATCAATTCCTGATTATTTCATTAATCATAGGCAATAATATGTTTTTTATCAACTCTAATGTCCGAGCATAAAATAAACCAAAATGATGACACAATGGATCTGGTATGGGTTTTTTAACAAGCTGAAATTATAATTGAATAAGGATAAAACACTGAAAGATCAGTTTAGCTATTTTATAAGGATAATGAATTTATTGAATTAAACAAATTAGTAAAAATTTGAGCATTTAAGCTGTGCAAACTCCTTATTTGATGGCAGACTCGTGGTCGGATTTACAAAAACCAATAACACCTCAAACTTTAAAATTAAAAAAAGTAAATGCTTTGGCAAATTTCTAAATCAGTCAGCCATTTGTTGATTATTGTATTATTGGGAACCCTTGGTTACCACATGATAGAAGGGTGGAGTTTATTTGAATCCCTGTATATGACCATTATTTCATTAACGACGGTCGGTTACGGAGAAATTCATTCTCTATCCACCGGCGGAAAAATTTTTACAATGATTTTAATCATTACCGGGATCAGTAATTTTGCCATTGTTATCAGGAATTTATCCTTGCAGGTTTTAAAGCCCTTATTCGGAAATACCTATAGAGAAAAAAAGATGGAAAAGACACTTCAGAATATGAAAGATCATTTCATTATTTGTGGATTTGGCCGGATTGGGAAGGATGTCTGCGAAAATCTAATTAATAACGATATAAAAATCGTTGTCATTGATAATGATATAGATAAAACACCCAGCGAATACAATATTCCAGTGGTTCACGGAGATGCAAGTTCTGAAGATATTCTAATCAAAGCCGGAATTAGAACCGCCAGAGGTTTAGTTTCTACTGTCAATACCGATGCAGGTAATGTCTTTATAACATTAACGGCTCGGGAGTTGAACCCCGATTTTTTTATTATTGCCCGCTATGAGTTCGAAAGCACTAAACGCAAGCTAAAACATGCCGGTGCAGATCATGTCATTAATCCTTACCAAATTGGCAGTGAGAAAATTTCCCAAATTATTATCAAACCTACCATCAGTAAAATTCTTGATGTTGCCCATCAAAAAGGTCATTTTGAACTCAGTATTGAAGAGCTGGAAATTAAAGAACATAACCCCTTAATTGGCCAGAAGATACGGGACTGTGGAATTAGAGATCGCTTTAATGTTATCATTATTGCTGTTGAAAAAACCAATGGAGAAATTGTCACTAATCCCGGTCCTAATTACGAGTTTAAGAAATATGATCGTGTTGTCTTAATAGCTAACCAGAATGAAGTATTCGCTCTTTTCCAATTTTATCAAAAATGATCTTATGAAAAAAATCATTGTTAGCTTGATTATTTGTTTTTTGACATCCACTGTGTTTGCCAAGAATGAGTATATAATCCATCGGACCTATTACACACCACCCGGTCTAGTTTTGGATGGTGGTTTAACTGGTGATATGAAATACGTCATTGCTGTAGACAAAGGGTTTACGATTCGAAGCTGGCGTTATCAATCCGGTAGAGCATTAAAAGCAATCCGAACGGGTGCACATAAAGCCACGACGATTGTTGTTCACCCTGCAAAGACACTGGTTTATTCTGGAGGGAAGGATAAGAATATCAATATTTGGGATATCAAGAAAGGGGCCTTGATAAAGTCTCTTCCGGAACATGATGGCCCGATTAAAACACTTGCCATCAGTAATAATGGCGAAATGTTAGCATCCGGTGGCAATGACTCATATATCCGCATCTGGCAATTAGACTATCACAAGGTTATCGAAAAAATTAGGGAACCATCAAAAAATGTTGTCGATTTGGCTTTTCATCCCTCTAATAGGATGTTGGCATGGGTTAACGGACTTGGAGAAGTCAAGATCTGGGATATTGCAAAAAAAACAATTATCAGTAGTCATCGCAAACACACAAAACCTGTTAATGAAATTGCTTTCAGTGCTAAAGGTAATATAATCGCTTCTGCATCGGATGATAAAACGGTTATATTATGGGACTGGAAAGCAAAAAAACTACTAGCTACTTTATCCGCCCATAACAAGCCGGTAAAAGGACTCTCCTTCCATCCCCAGGAAAATAGATTAATTAGCTGTTCAACAGACGGCACTATAGTGCTTTGGAATACAAGGACCAGAAAAAAACAGGATGCTTTAAATCTTGTTGATAAACCGGTAAAAAGTTGTCGATTTAGTATTGATGGGAAAAGAGTCCTGGGAATTTTTAAAAAAAATTATGTAAAAACATGGTCTTTAGGGGATAAAGGTTTTTTGGTTTCTTTGAAAGGACATAGCAACTCCGTTCAAAGTTTGGATATTTCACAAAACGGTGCTACATTAGTTTCAGCGTCTATGGATAATACCATAAAGATCTGGAACATTAAAAAAAATAACCACAAATTGATTAAGACCTTTCAGATAAAAAATCACCGCGTTGCACAAATTAAATTTGCACCGGATAATATCCATTTTGCGACGGCTGGATCAAATGCTGAAATAAGGCTTTGGGACAGAAGAAAAAATAGCGATGATGAGAACCTATATATCTCCTTAAAAGGGCACCGGGGTAAAATAAATTCCATTGATTATCATCCATCTCAAAATCTATTGATTTCCGGAGGGGCCGATAAATATATTATGCTCTGGAATTTGGATCAGAATAAATTTATTTACAAAAACATGGGCCACAAAGGACAAATCAATGCCATCCGATTTTCCGCTGCCGGAGATATATACGCAACGGGTTCAATGGATCGCACAGTAAAGATATGGAATTTAAAAAATAATCGATTGCTTCTAACATTAAAAAAACATCAACGTGGCATACGAGACATCGCTTTCTCCCCCGATGGAAGAACTTTGGCTTCAGTTTCTGATGATAAGAAAATAATCTTATGGGATGTTCAGACAGGGAAAGCTCTTAAAACATTAAGAGGGCATGATTTTATTGTTTCAACTGCTGATTTTTCCATTGATGGTAAAACATTAATTTCCTCTTCCAGGGATAAAACTATCCGATTATGGGAGGTGAACAGTGGCAATTTCATAAAAACGCTGACAGGGGAAAAAGATCAAATTACATCTGTTAGTATTAACAACCCCGCTGGATTACTAGCGATTGGGACTTTAGGGACTGAAATCAGTTTATTAAAGCTCCCCCGAAAACACTTTGCTTCAAAAATAAGGTCTAATAAAACGAATGCGGACGCTTCCATTGGTGAAAGTTTTACCACTGGAGGTGATGATGCTTTCCTTGCGGGTATTGATCCAGAATCACTGGATCAAAACAAAGTTAGCAGTCAGGATATTCAAACAGAAATAACGGTAGAAGAGAAAGATAAAATCTTCGAACCTGTCATCGAAGAACTTGATCATGAATTATTATCATTGCAAACAGAATTAAATCGATTGTTAAAAACAGGCAACACCTGTGACGATAAAGATCAGATTGAGACAATATCTTATCAAATTCTAAAAAAAATGCCGGAGGATAAATCCGCCTATTTTGGGATATTAAAAGCCAGGGTTGCTCAAATAGATTTACCAATGGTTTATGTAATGACAAAATTCGGAAATGAAGCGGTTTATCTTCCCAATCAGTATGACTTCAGCTCTAAGCAGGAAATGGACAATTTTTTCGGTTTGTGGCGTAATACTGTCTTCAGCCAGATGACCATGAATGATCCCGCCAAAATGCAACTTGAATTTAATGACTGTAATAATCAGGTTCAAATGCTGAAACTCCCGAAAAATTTACTGTACTTAGATATTCCAACAGAAATCATTCATAAAATTTTCGAACAGAAAATCTATATCGATTTTGGCATGTTTTCAGATCTGCAAAATAACCCAACGACTTTTAGAGACCGTTTATTTGCCTTAGTTGATGCTATTGAAGAGGCCGGCGAAAGTGATAAAGTTTTCAAATTAGATAATGTTAGTAAATTTTCAGGTGGTCCCGGCAGCGGTGTTTATGGTTATTTAACAGTAAACCTGACAAACGTTCAACAATTCGGAATGAGTAGCAACCAGGCAATTTTTCAAGTTAAACAGGAAAAACCGGCCAAAGCTAAAATTAAAACCCATTATGATTGGAGAAGTTACTTAACGGATCAACATCGTATCAAAACGATACTGTTGAAGCAGGGGAATTACTATTTAAAGTTTAATAATAAAGTCCGAAAAGCATTTATGGTTAAGGAGAATAATCAGAGAATTGATGTAGTACTGAACTAAGTATGTCACAGATTTATTGGTGTAAAAGCTGTTAGTTCTATAGTATTACTCCGTCGGGGATCTCTTTCATAGTGCGATATGATCCTCTGGTCAGAGAATCACAATTTAGTATAGAAATCTTATTTTTTCTGTTGGTAATACTGTTTGATCACATTCACTACATAGCCAATATCTTCTAAGTCAATATCCAGATGTAGGGCAAAACGAATATGGGTACCTGGATAAGATAAGATATTTTTTTCTTTCATAAAAGCAGGTAAAGCCTCAGCATCTTCTTCAGCAATTCGGATAAAACACATATTGGTTTGCTGAGTCATATCATCCACTTTTATTTCATCAATGGCCTGTAATCCTGCCGCCAATTGACTGGCTTTTTCATGATCTTCAGCTAAATGATTTACATTTTCTTCTAAGGCAATTATTCCGGCAGCAGCCAGGATACCAGCCTGGCGCATCCCCCCACCCAGCATTTTCCGCCACTGACGGGCTTGTTCAATAAATGTTTTTGATCCTAACAATATAGATCCAACCGGTGCCCCAAGGTTTTTAGATAAGCAGATCGATACAGTATCAAAATAATTTGTAATATCAGTAACCGGTACATTAAATTTAACAGCAGCATTAAACACTCTGGCACCATCTAAATGAAAAGCCAGGTGATGGAAATCTGCAAATTGTTTGGCTTTGGGTAGATAATCCATTGGAATAGCATTGCCCCAATAAGTATTTTCCAGGCAAAGTAATTTCGTCTTAGCAAAATGGATATTATTTGGTTTTACATAATCGGCTGCCATATCCAGGTCCAATGAACCATCATCATTCAGTGGCAATGGTTGCGGTTGAATGCTACCGAAAACAGCTGCTCCGCCACATTCATATTTATAGGTATGTGCCTGCTGACCAACAATATATTCATCACCCCTTTGACAGTGGCTCAACAGGGCTAGTAAGTTGCTTTGGGTACCACTGCTGACAAATATGGCTGATTCCTTGTTTAGTTTCTCAGCTGCAATTTTTTCCAATCGATTCACGCTTGGATCTTCTCTGTAAACATCATCACCGACCTCTGCTTCGGCCATGACTTTTCTCATCTTTGTACTCGGTTGAGTGACAGTATCACTTCTTAAATCAATTAATTTCATTTTTCCCCCAGACAATATAAAAATATAAAATTCGAATTTATAACCAATAGAACGAACAGCACACCTTGTAAATATAATCCAACTTTTTTGCTTGGAATTTGCTGTCCAGGTCATCTGAAAATAATGGACTTATTCTAAGGTTTTCCGACTCTTGTTGGAATCTGAATACAAAAACAAGCTCCGATGGATTGATTGTTTTCGACCCAAATTTTCCCTTGAAGTTGTCTGATTATTTCTCTACAAATGGCAAGGCCTAACCCTCGTCCACCGGCACCAGTATTAGTGTTACTGCTTTGAGAAAACTTCTCAAAAATTGATGCTAGTTCAGATTCAGGAACACCTGGTCCCTGATCAGATATGCAAATTCTAACATATTCATCTCTTGGATCAATTTCTGGTGGTAAAAATATCTGAATTTCTATTTCACTTCCTTTAGGTGTGAACTTGATGGCATTCTCCAGTATTCTGTACATTACTTCACTAATTTTAGTGGCGTCACAATTAAAACTACTATTATCAAGTTTTGCATATTTTAAATTAATTTCCTTTGTTTTTAGCTTTTCCGCCAACACTGCTAAATTCTCTTGGATGATATGATCTAAGTCATTTAACTTAATATTGAATGTCTCTTGTCCTGATTCCAGTAAAGATAATTTAAGTATGTCATTAATCAAACTCAGTAACCTTTTTGCCGATTGATTAATTCCGCTAAAATAGGTATGACATTTTTTCTGTTTTTCCTGCTCCATCATTGAGTCATCTACCGTTTTTTTATAACCAAATTCTGAAAAGCTTAAAATCCCATGCATCGGTGTCAACAGTTCATGTGAAATATTTGCTATAAATTCACTTTTAAGACGATTGGCTTCTTTAGCTAGTTGGAGTTCCTGAATCATTTTCTCAAATCGATCCACTTCCGTGAAGGCTTTTTGAATTGTGTTTTTTAAATCTTCTTTTTTAAATGGTTTCACAATAAAATCAAAGGCTCCCTGATTCATAGCGGTTCTAATATTTGACATGTCCCCAAATGCCGTCATAATAATTGTTTTTAGCAGTGGATACTTCTCCTTTACAATATTCAATAATTCAAACCCATCAATTTCCGGCATACTAATATCGGAAATCAGGACTGTGATTTGATTATTATTTTCTAAAATATTTAAGGCCTCTTTTCCGTCTTGTGCATAAATCAAGGTAAAATCACCAGAATTAATTTCATCTTTAAATTGCAAGCTGACTAAATCAAATAGACTTTCATCATCTTCAGCAAATAATATCGTCGACATGGAGATTCCTTAATAGTGTTTAGGATTTGTAAAGATGGCATATATTTTTTGACTTCTTTTTTCAATATTTCATTATTGTGCTATTAAAAAAAAGCTGTCAATTTTTTGCCTTAATTGTTCGCCAGGTATTCAGGATTCGATTTTCTTCAGTTGATTTTATTTAAGGAATAAAGCCAATAACGGTGATATCATCCAATACTTCTTTTTGACCCCGGTGGGAATTAAAAGCCTCTAAAAGCATTCTTTTTTGAACTTGTAGCGGCTCTAGTCGATTTTGTTCCAGTGTTGCCATAAATCTTTTAACACCCCAGGATATTTTTTTTTCCTGGCTGGTTTGATCGGTGATACCGTCTGTGGTCAGCCAAAAACGAGATGATTGATTTATTTGAAGTTCATGATTGATAAAAGCCACGTTCCGTTTGGATTTTTTATACCCGATACTAACTTTTTGACCTTTTATCAAATCAACCGAATTTTTTTCCGGATCAAAATAAAAAAGAGGAATTTTAGCCCCTGAAAATATAAGCTTTTTTCTGTCGGTATCGATAAAACATAATGCTGCATCCAAACCAATGTCAGACAAAACCTGATCCCCATCCAGACCCAGGTATAGTTTAATACTTTCATTTAATTGACTAAGAATCGATGCTGGATCAGAACACCGGCCGGAATGGACAATTCGTTTCAATTCCGAAGATGCTACCATGGTCATTAAGGCCCCCGGAACACCATGTCCAGTGCAATCTAGAACTCCGACCATCACAGCATTTTGACATTTTTCCAAAATTAAAAGATCACCACCAACAACATCACGGGGTTGCCAAATAGAAAAACTTTTTGTTAACAGTTTCTGAAATAAAATTGGATTTGGTAGGATTGAGGACTGAATGACCTGTGCATAGCGAATACTATCCATGATTTTTTTATTCGCCCATTCAGCTTTTAATAAGGTACTTTGAAGAACTTTATTCTTTTCTTCAATTTCCAGTGTCCGCTCAGCCACCTTTTCTTCCAGTGATCGATTATGATTTCTTAACTGCTGATAAGCTTCCTCCAAATTATTAATCACCAATTCCATTTTCTGTCGGGCAACATCCTGGTATGATTGTGATGCAATCATTTTGAAGAGTGTTTTATGCAATTGTGCTAACAGATCTAAAGCTTGCTGATTAACCGCCTGTTTACCTTCGACCTGACTTTGCAACTCTTTTTTTATTTTCTGAACCAGCTCCGATAGTTTATCGGTATGATCCAAAACGATACCTGTGGATTCAGCCATTAGTTCAATGACATGAAATGCCTCATCAATAGTACTTTTACCTTGATTTTGTAGTAAATTAGCACTTTCGAAATGTTTAGAAGGACTGATGTTACCATCCGGTTGTTCAGTAATAAACTGATCCAGTGAAAAGGGTTTCGGATTTATTTTAAGGCGATTTTTTTTTGTAGTCATGCTTAGTCTATATCGGTTGGATTACTGATTGGGGAAATTGCACAGCCCGATGCTATTTATTCAGGGTCAAATATCGCTTTTATTTTTAGTGCTATAATTTCTGCGTCAAAAGGCTTAACCACGTAATTATTCACTCCTGCTTTGATTGCCTGAATTAATACGTCTCGTTCGGATTCAGCTGTAACTAACATTATTGGTAAATGGCTCAGTTCGGTTGAAGATCGAATTTGGTTTAGCAATTCCAGTCCATCCATCTTTGGCATATTTAAATCGGAAATAACAAATTCAACAGCTTCATTCTTTATTTTATCTAAAGCCTGTAATCCATTTTCTGCCTCGATAACATTAGTTAGTCCTAGTTCCCGAAGACAACTACGCATCACACGACGCATTTGCTTGTAATCGTCTACGATAATAATTTTAGTATCCACCGGTATGGAGATGTCAATCATATTGATAATTTGATTTTTTGAACGGTTCTGGTTGTTCGTCGAATTGGCGATAATTAATCTACAATTTAGCGATGATAATGGCAACAAAATCATTGTAAGATCTTTTCTTTTCATTCAGACACTAAATTGTATCCTAAAAAAATGATATACGCATTCAAAACTGAAAAACGGTTGACTGAATTATTTCATTAGATTGATATAAATTAATGTTGTTGATTACAAATTAACCAAACCTTTGTAAAATCAGATCTTAATCTATTATAGAAACAAAAATTTATTTTAAGTCTTATGATTGATGCTAATTTTTCAACCTATGTTATCGGTGTCGCGGGTGGTTCCGGTTCGGGTAAAACAACTGTGGTAAATCAGATCATTTCAAAAATCGGTTCGGACAACGTGGTTGTCGTTCAGCATGACTGGTATTACAAAAATCACAAAAATTTATCTTTTGAAGAACGGGCTGAAGTTAATTATGATCATCCGGAAGCATTAGAAACTTCACTGATGATAGTTCACCTTAAAGAATTAATAGAAAACCGGCCGATTACCGCGCCAATTTATGATTATAGTACCCATCTTAGGAAAGAAGAAACCCAGCTGATTAAGCCCCAGAAAATAATATTTGTAGACGGGATACTGATTTTTAGAGATGAAGGATTAAGAAATCTGATGAATCTAAAAGTTTTTGTGGATACAGATTCTGACCACAGATTTATCAGACGAATGGAACGAGATATTAAAGAAAGGGAGCGTACAAGGGATTCAGTGGTCGATCAGTATTTAAAAACAGTAAAACCGATGCATGATTTGTTTGTTGAGACCAGTAAACGATACGCTGATATCATCATTCCTCATGGTGGAAGAAACAATGTTGCCGTTAATTTGCTGATCTCTAAAATCAATTCAGTTTTATCAGAACCCCCCCAATTAACCTAAAACTATAACAAGTGAGCCTGCTGCAGAACTGTTTTTATTTTTTCACTTGCAGATGATGCCAAAGGCAATAGTGGGGAACGGGGAGAACCACCGAAATAACCCATTAGATCCAAAGCTTTTTTTAGTCCCGCCACACCATAATAATTCGTTACCGCATCATTGACCGGAATCATTCTCATTTGTAAGTTTACCGCTGCTTTATGGTCACCGTTTAAAACAAATTTATAAATATCCACACAAATTTTAGGAGCGATATTAGCCAGTGCTAATATACCACCGTCACATCCCAGGTCCAAAGCGCCTTTTAAAGCTCCTGCTGTGCCGACTAAAACTGAAAATGACGGTAGTGCTAAATTTAAGTATTGTCCCAACTGACTAATATTTCCGGAACTGCCTTTGATACCGATGATATTTTCATGTTCAGATAGTTCCCCAGCCAATTTCGGTGATAAGTTAATATGGGTGAACTTTGTAACATTATACAAAATTATCGGTATTGTCGTTTCATCGGCTACCCTGTTGTAATGATGAAAAAGTGCTTCATCTGTCATTTTTCCACCATAATAATGAGGCGTTACGACTAAAGCCGCTTGTGCACCAGCTTTTGCACATTGATTGGTCAACTGAATGGTTTCCCAGGTTGATTCACAACCTGAACCAGCGATAACGGGCATATCAGATTTAGCTTCTTTTCGAACGGTTTCTATTACTTTCAGCTTTTCTTCGAGGGATAAATAAGGGTATTCACCATTAGATCCAAATACGACATAACCACTGAGTCCAGTTGTATTCCATTTTTGAACGTTAGCAGCCAAATGATGATAAGCAACAACATCATTTTCAAATGGTGTTGGAATTGGTGGGAATATACCATTCAGTGATTTTAGTAAATCCATGGGTCCTCTTTTTGGCGTTTTTATGGTTGTTGTGTATCGATGTTAATTTAAAAATAGAATCTAAGCAATATTCAGTAATCAAAAAAAAAGCCTTAATCATCCCTTAAAAAGAGGTGATTAAGGCTCTATGCTTTTAAAGACTAACTATAAAAAGTCTTTAAATGATAAGAAACGTCTTTATTACATACTAATTAAAAGTTTTTATCAACTAAAGAAGTTATATTTAGTCCAAAGTACTGGTAAGCGCCAATAATTTTTCACTCTGAATCAACTCTAAAGACATATTAATCAGTTTGTGAACTTCCAGATCTTCTTCAATATGTGGAATCTGTTTTCTAACTTCTTCAAGACAGGTTTCTAATATTACACTGGATTTATTAGGTCGTCTGAAGTCGATGGCTTGAGCCGCACAAAGCATTTCAATACTTAATATTTTTTCAAGGTTTTGAATAATTTTCAGAGTTTTACGGCCACTGATGGACCCCATACTAACATGATCTTCTTGTCCCAAAGATGTCGGAATACTATCGGCACTGGCTGGGAAACAAAGTGTTTTATTTTCACTGGCTAAAGCAGCTGAACAATATTGAGCAATCATTAAGCCTGAGTTCACACCTGAGTTTTTAATTAAGTACACTGGTAGGTCAAGCTTTCCCTCCAATAATAAAAATGAGCGACGGTCAGAAATATTCCCCAGTTCTGAAGCAGCTAATCCGGCATAATCCATTGGCAAGGCGATCGGTTGACCATGAAAATTACCACCACTAACTGCATCATCAGCACTGAAAATAACGGGATTATCGGTAACGGAGTTAATCTCGCATTCGATTTGTTGTTTCAAATGTGACCAGGCATCACGGGAAGCACCATGAACCTGTGGCATACATCTTACAGAATAGGGATCTTGTACACGGTCACAGTGCGCATGATAAGCTATAAATCCGGAATCTTCCAGCAAAGTAGATATCCTTTTCGCGACTATAATGGCTCCTTGATGGGGTCTGATCTGGTGTAAGCGTTTTACAAATGGTTTCGGCGATCCCAATAATCCTTCAATACTCATTGCGCCAATAATATCAGCATGATCCAGGCAAGATTTTAGCTTATGGGTGATCATCACTCCAAATGCAGCCATAAATTGAGTACCATTAATTAAGGCTAATCCTTCTTTGGGTCCCAATGCAATTGGAGATAGTCCTTCTTGCTTAAGTACCTGACTGGTGTCTTCAAAAGGAGAATCCTTTCTTTGGAGTTTTCCCAGACCGATCAGTGGCAGGAATAAATGTGATAATGGTGCAAGATCACCAGAAGCCCCAACCGACCCCTGTTCCGGTACTGAAGGAATATATTCTTCATTAATATGCCATATAATTCGATCCACAATGGCTTCAGAAACGCCAGAATAGCCCATACAAAGTGATTGAAGTTTCAAAATCAGCATTAATTTAGCAATATCAAATGGAATTGTATCCCCAAGACCAACACTATGGCTTTTTAAAAGGTTTTCCTGGAGTTTATTAACATCTTTTTTAGAAATCCGTGTGGTACATAAAGAGCCAAAACCCGTATTAATCGCATAAACCAGTTTTTCACCATTAGCGATTTTTTGTACTTCCTGATAACAATGATAAACCTTCTCTCGGGTCTGAGGAGAAATAACACCTTTTTGTTTTCCACTAACCAAATCCAGTGCGATCTCAATGGTTAAAGTATCTTCACCATAATTAAATATTTTAGTCATAATTTATTCCAGCAGATTGTTTTTATTGCGCAGCTTTGGGTTTAATACCCCACCGCTTGCGGCGTTTCGTCATCCCGGACTTGATCCGGGGTCCAGTAAAAAATTAAAATAGTTCTTGGCCAAAGTATCGCAAATTCAGTGGGTCAAGCCCGGAATGACTTCTTGATACCCCCTACAGCTTAAAACAAAGTCAAACTTGATGACCCGTTTCGAATTCAACACCCATTTTATATCGACTCCCCGGATGAATCAGGGTGGCATAAGTTATGATGTCTTTGTTTCTCCAAGTGCGGCGGTGCAACAACATACACGGCTCAAAAGCTTCAATATTCAAATAATCCTGAACTGATTCAGTGGGCATGATCACTTCCAATATATGTTCCGCCTTGGAAAATGGTACTATTTTCGTAAGATAAGCATTAGGTGTCGTTTCCGTAAAATCTATACTCAAATAATCTGGAGCAAAGACTGGATTTACCCAACGATCAGCCAACTGAACTGGTACATCGTCCTCTTTATGGACGATAATACTGTGGTATGCTTCATCCCCTTTGTTTAAGCCCAGCATCAAAGCCACATGTAGATTAATAAACTCTTTTTTCAGCTGTTTGACTTCACAACTATAGCTAGATCCTCGCTCGATGATTTCTTCTGCAATATTTCTAATTTCCAGGAGTTCCGATTTAATTTTCTTCCGGGCGACGAAAGTACCCAGGCCCTTTACCCGATACAGCCATCCCTCCATTGTCAATTCACGAAGTGCACGATTTACAGTCATCCGGCTGGCACCAAATTCAGCTACTAAATCATTTTCAGAAGTAATTTGATGACTTTCCAACCAGTGCGCTGATTGAATTTTCGAGACAATATGATTTTTAATCACCTGATAAATCGGAATTTTATCTGCAGTTATTTTACTCATCAATAATTAATAAAATATTAGATAGTGACTGAACGAAAAGTAGGTAATTTGGGGACATGACCATTTCCTAGTAAAGGTTCAAGCTTTTAGATATCGATGGTTACGACGATCACGAGACTCGTAGTGAGAGCCCCAATTACCAGATTACAAGCAAATATTAGTATTTTCGTCCAGACACTAAATAATAACTTTGTTCATGATTAAGGACAATAAATAACAATTTCTTTAGTGGTATATTTACTTGTATATACAAGTTTGAAAATTACTGTCAAGTAAAAGACCATAAATCCACTTCTCTTCCTTTGACTTCATAATTGAAACGATTTATTGTAATCTTTTCGTTTTGGTAGATTTTCTAATTCGATATCATCATACTCAAATAAATTTGGCCGGACCTTAATTCGATATTTTATATATGACAAGCCCTTCAGATAATCCCCTTCCGGCGACACAAGTTGATTTTTTGAATCTAATAGAGGATTCCAAATCCAAAGAGGACAGTCGATTAGAGCAGATTAAAACGAAAGCAGATGACCTCTCTCGACAGGTCAGAAATTTACTGCTGCTATATCCTTTAATTCGCCTGGAGTATGAAAAATCGCGTTTGGGACCGGACGGACTCAACCTGTTTAGAGGCTTAGATACACTTTATCTCTCCTTTGCTATGTTTGACTATATATCAGAGTGCATGCTTTTTGATTTAGGTGCCAAGAGAGAGGGAATCATTCAACATCTGGCCAAAGAGGTCAAGCGGATTAAACCCCGATTAAGCAAGAAAAATTCGGCATTGGCTAGTGAAATTATTTTGGATCAACTTTGCAACAATAAACAGAATCATCAATCATTTGCATTTGATTATTTTGATGCCCAAAAAGAGTCTAAAATGACGCGCAGTTTTCGTTTGATTTTATTTAAAATCGGCGAGGACGATGAAGGACGGTATCATTTAACCAAAGAAGGGTTCGCCGCTTATTTATCCATGTTGGAATTGGATACCAACATGGCCCAGGAAGTAGATGAGTACTTGATTCAAAAGCTGATTGACAGAGGTAATTTCGAGGATGCTTTGCGGGTTGCCGGTAGGAATCGAAAAAGAACGATTGAACTGAAAGATAGTCTCAAACAAAAGATTTTCAAATTGAATCGAGATATATTCAATGTCGACTGGCAGCAAGACATTAAACCTTTTTTAGACCAATCCAGAGATCATATTCAAGCCAGGATTAAAGAAGAAGGTCATATGCTTGAAAATCTGACGGATGAAATTGACCAAATTGAGGTCGATAACAAAGACAATCTATTGAAACTCCATGACACCATCCATGACTGTCAGTCACAACACAGGGATCTACATAAAGACATCATGGGTTTCAATGAAAAATTTTTAACCGCCCAAAGTAGAACTTTCAGAACCCCCCGGATATCGAATTTGGCAAACCTTGAAGATGAAATTTTGCCGTTGATGGGGAAAAAAAAGGTGAATGATCTTAGCTCACAAGCATCTGAAATCACAGCGACGATGAATATGCCTTCTATTAAAAGGATTTTTGACCCATTGATGATCCTCTCGATTATTGATGATCAGGATCGAGAAGAACAAGGGGAGTCCGAAGTCGAAGTCTCTGATTTGGTGCTTTTGAATAATCCTTTAGATCGATTTGAAACCAAAATAATTCAGGAAATGGAAGCATATCTACAACAAAGAGTAGCTGCCGAAGGTGAAACTGATCTGAAGGCTGTGATTCTTCAGGCAGAAGCCGAAAACAGGTTTTCGGCTGAACAAATATTATGTTTGGTTTATTTATCATTTCAATGGTATGGAAACTCTGATCGATCACCGGGATTTCAATTTGAAAAAATTGCAAATAAAAAACAAAAACTAACACCCAAACTATCAAAGTCAGTTTATTTATCGGGTGATAACCTTCTAATTAAAAGAGGAGAGTAAATGGAAGCCGATTTGGTTTATAAATCCTCACGCTTGGTTTATAAAGGGCTTTTACCGAAAGCAAATACAGAAAAAGATAGTGAGTATAAAGACCTGTTAAAACTATGTCTTTCCGACCATGATTTTAAAGACAGTGTAGATGCGGTAGCGGAAGGATTAATGCTGGCGGTGGTTGATATTTCTGAACAAGGGATAATTTTAACCCCATTAAGCTCAGAAAGTCGTTTTGCCATGGGCTTAAGTGAATACCGTAAAGAGCTGGAAGGTGATTCAGACCCACAGGATATGGATGCTAAAGCGAAACGGGGGTTGATTGCTCTCACCCAGGTTGCCATCGCAGCCACTTTTTTTCCAACAGCAGAGGATCTGGATGATGACGATTATGAAGTACTCGGAAAAAGTGCGGCTATAAAGGATATGAATACTGTGTTGATGAATATGTGTGACAATATTGTTAGTGAAGAAGATCAGGAGCTCATCGCCCCTTCATTAAAAATGGGGGCTGAATTGATTAAAGCCTTACCGGAAACACTTCCTAATGCGAAGGTCCCAACCCTAAAATACCGTTATGGAGCGATTACTATCATCGCTAAACATCTGGAAAAATCAGGCATGCTAAACCAACAAAAAACCAGTGATGGAGAAGTATATTTTCCGACCTATAAATATCAACAATTACTAAAAAGACGTTCCGTCGGTAGATTATTTGACCTCTGTCATGACTATTCACAAACCCCAAAAGAGCCAAAGAAACATGACCAAAAGGGAGACAATGGAGAGTAATTATGTATAATATTCGTCGTGTTTTTCTGGATTATGTCGGCTATGATGATGCCTGGTTTGAAAATTTAGAGATTCCATTATTTGACTCTAAAGACGAGCATGCTAAATCCTCCATTATCAGCTTGACCAATGGTGGTGGAAAAACAACCTTGCTAAGCTTAATTTTCTCTTGTTTTATACCTGAAAAACGGTTGTTTGTTCAACATCTGCAAAAATCTCATCATCGGTTTGAGGATTATTTTTGTGAACAACCCGGTCTTATATTATTGGAACTGACGCGCTCAACTACAAAAAACGAGATTCCCGATGATTATCCATGGGTGATTGGACAGTTTGTTTCGGTGAATGCGGTTAGCAAAGAGGATGACCGAACCTATTTTGCCTTTAAATCTTCTAAACAATTAACATTTGATGATGTTCCTTACGTGAGCAAAGGGGACTTTCAAATAACGAATACTGCCAGTGTTCGCAGATGGATTGATAAGGTTAAAACAACCGGTGATGCTTTTTTTTCCAGCCATCAAAATCAGACAGAATGGTATAAGTATCTTAATGATACGGTACAGATTGATACCTGGACCTTGTCTAAACAAGTCGATTTTTGTCGGGCGGAAGGTGGGATTGATGCTTATATGAATTTTCGTTCCGAACGGGATTTTCTCAAAGAATTTTTTCATATGGTGATGCCACCTGGTAAATCTGAAGAAGTTCGGGACGTCATATCTGTCGCCGTGAACAAGCTTAGAAAAAGGCCTGAATATGAAAAGAATAAAACACTGTTAAACGGACTAAAAGCGAAACTTGAACCCTTTACTGATGATGCAACAGCGATGATTTTCGCGGAAAAGGGATGGTCTGCTAAAAAAGCATTTGCTGCCCGGTTATATAAAACGCTCAATCAAGTATTTGAAAATAAAAGAAATGAGATTGAAAACCATTCAAAAGACCTGGACACTAAAGAAGAACAGCAAAAAACCTTAGCCAAGGAAATCAAATTTATTACTGCTAATTCTGAAGCGTTACGATCCATAAACTTTCAAAATGAAGTCATTTCAAAAAACAGTGCACTAGAAAAAAGCCAGTCCGAATTAGTTAAAGAGAAACAAAGCAAGGAGCAAATTAAAGCAGCACTCATTCTTCATGAAAAAAGAGCCATCGAAGTAAAGATCAGCGACTACCAAAAATCACTGGATCAGGCTGGATCAGATTTAACACCGTTTTTCATTGCTATGAAACAGGCAGCTGGTGCTTATCTGGCTAAATTAAATGAAATTAAAAAGAAAAAAGCAGCCAAAAAAGAAAGCATTGAACAATCTGAAAGGGAAACACAACAACGATTAAAAACACTTCAAATTGAAAAAGAAGCATTAAACTTACAAAAATCAACCCTGTCAGAAGCCTCTGGCAAGGCTGAAAGCAAGATTGAACAAAGAAATGAAAAGCGGGATCGCCTGGTAAAAAAAGGAGTGCTTCAAGAGAGTGATGATGTCTGGGATTTAATTAAAGAAATCTCTCACCAGTGTGAAATAAAAACAAAAAATATCAGTCACCTGGAAACAGAAAAAAATGATATTCATGAAAAATTTCATCAAAATGAGCTAGAAATAAATGCAACATCCTCCAAAATAGGGGAATTAAATGTCACCCAAACAACCATTCAACAACAATTGGATAAATGTGCTGAGAAAAAAAAGGAGCTTCAAAGCAACGGAATATTATTTCAATTGGCTGAGGGGGATGATGCCTTTGAACCGGACTCACCCAAAATTAACCAGGAATTAAAATCTTTTTTGGTGCGTAAGGATGAAGAAAAGAATGAATTGCAGTTAAAACGCAGCCACCTGGTTCATCAAAGTGCTTTTATAGCAGAGACAGAATCACTGTTAATGGATTTGGACACCCAAAAAGCGCTGGATTTTTTAAGGGATAATGGTTTACCCAAAGCGGAGTTCTTTCCTGATTTTCTATTTAATACCCTTAAAGACCCTGATAAAGTTAAGGCTATCATTGAAACAGATCCAGGGCGATTCTTAGGGATAA